>Ga0131853_10014111_pt1 | contig 14641 bp, 9 predicted proteins | sample TergutLab28metaG_FD_92764 | JGI IMG/M metagenome (GOLD analysis project Ga0131853, IMG submission 92764) | Labiotermes labralis P1 segment gut microbial communities from Petit-Saut dam, French Guiana - Lab288 P1 (version 2) (version 2) | ecosystem: Host-associated > Arthropoda: Insects >... | reverse complement strand
TGTTGGTGTGGGTCCGTATGGGTGGCGGTGCTCGCTGATGGAGTCCCCCTGTGCCGTGTCTCTGATTGTGGTAGGTTCATTCACCTTGTTCACTGTCGGGTGTGGTTGTACTGTTAACTTGGTGTTATGTTTACTATGCGGCTGGATATTTCACTGTGTGGTATGTGGTATTGCGGGGCACTTGTACTGTTGGTCGGGGTTTTTTTTTTACAATGTAGAGTTCTTGCTTTACCGCGGGCGTACTGTGTTATATGCACTATGTAAGCGGCTGCTTGTTCCATCCGTGTGGTGGTGTATTCTGCGCTGCTCTATGTTGCCACTGCTTATTTGCTATGTCCTTGTTGGGAAACGTTTATCGGTAGTCCTAAGCTGGGATGGGTCGTTGTCATCCTCTCGGTTGGGCGGGGTATTAGTAGGGGCTGGGTATTTGGATTATTTTTATGGCTTTTGGAGTTTCAGCAGGGCATCAAAGATTTTGTTGGGGGCTATGTTAGAATCGTCATTTAAGAATTAACCTACCGCAATCAGAGACACGGCACAGGGGACTCCATCAGCGAGCACCGCCACCCATACGGACCCACACCAACAGGGGACAAGCAAGACAGGAACGCGTTAGCACCAAGAACTTAGGTAAGTCCACATATGCTTCATGTTTACACTTTCACAATACAGAAGAACCCTCCCACGCATAATAGAATAGGTCATTCAGCCATCCTACTCACACACGCATCTCTGTTCCCCTAGGCAAGGAAACCGGCCACCAAGCCGCTCGGACCAACCTCCCTCCCCGCCACACACAACGCAGCACTTTCAAGGAGCAGGTCAGAGAACAAGCCTCCGCACGTCTACAACGCCACACCTGCCGAAAACAACCCCCTACACCCCCATTCCACAAATAGAGTTATTGTCTAGTTTATATTCTTGTATTTTGTATTCCTATCTGTATCTGTTATGTTTCATAGTGTTTTATTTGACCCCTGTTTTTGATTCGGTTTGTCAAGCTATGCGTATGTAGAGATATCTACACCACGCGCGCGCGCGCATTCATATAGATAACCCTTAAGTTCCCTAGACAACCTGATGATGGCCAATACAGGCCGAAACATGTAGTTGTTTCCATTACAGTCATTAAATTCACCTCAGTGATTAAGTTGTGTTTGACTACATACCTTTTCCTAGTTTCACACACACACAACGGGGATGACACACTTCCTAGATTCATTACCATACATTTTATTGCACGTGCGATGAAATATCTTCGTTGTCGACCACTAATCATATATATACATAACACACACATACACATATTTACACACACACACATGTATGAGATTATTGGTCGACAACGAAAATATTTCATCACATGTGCAATCAAATGTATGGTAATTAATTTTGTAAGCGAAGAGTGAGATTGAGAATGAATGCAGTGGGAATGTGTGATATTTAAGAGCCGAATATTTATATAAAAGATCATATTACATATATTATATTATATCGATATATATATATATATATATTTATATTTATATATATATTTAAACAAGGTATTAATCCGTGATTCTCACGTTCACATCAAATAACTTTGATATTAATCTGTGAACTGACATGCCTCGGATAAACCAAAGTACGCAAATCGACGCATGCGCGAAACTGGCTATGTAGATTGTTGTATATACGTTCTGTGGCAGTATTAGAGGTCATCTGTGGGATTAGTTGCTGGAGGAGATGAGTCATTGGTGTGAGTTTGGGAGTAGTACTAGTTGCGTATATCGTTGAGTTCGCCTTAAAACGAAACATCATTGTATAATTTTTTTTTAGTTAAACTTTGTAAATCAACATGAGTCTTCAGTGGACAATTATTGCAACCTTTTTGTACGTCGAAATAAGCATAGTTTTGCTGCTTGTGTTGCCGGTTGCATCACCACAACGATGGAATAAGATTTTTAAGTCGCGATTTCTACAAGCTGTAGGTAATCAAGCGTCCATTTATTTCGTTGTGGTCCTGGCAGTACTCGTACTTTGTTTCCTGGATGCGATACGTGAGATGAGGAAGTATTCCAGTCCGGACACAACAGAACCAGCACATACACACCTTGATTCAGAAATGCAAGTAAACATGCGACTGTTTCGAGCCCAGCGTAATTTTTACATCTCGGGCTTCGCACTGTTCTTGTCACTGGTTATCCGTAGGTTGGTGACTTTAATATCACAACAGGCATCGCTTCTGGCACAGAGCGAAGCTGCATTGCGACAAGCACAATCTGCTACAACGACTGCACAGAGTCTGTTGGCCCAAAATCAGACCAGTATGGCACAGAATGACACAAATGAAGCTCATGATAAGGAAGTAACGGAACTGAAGGAAAAGTTAGCTAAAGCGGATAAGGCCTTAGAGTACGAAAGGAAGGATAAAGACGCACTGAAAAAACAAGCAGAATCTCTCAACAAGGAATATGATCGTTTGAACGAAGAATATCTCCAACTTCAGGCCAAAGTTGAAGGAAACGCAGAAACAAAGAAGGACGCATAAGAATCAGGCAGTTGTTAATACCTAACAGCTGTGGTGCTGTATTTGCAGCATGTAAATAAGTGTTGTAATGTTACTAATACCACCATTATTTGGTACATTCATATGATATAAAAATAGTGGTGTGTGCAGTGGCATCTTCACCAGTAACACACAATGGAGGTGGATTGTGATTCATGTCACTTGCGTTCATTCTTGAGAAACCTTGTTAGTATATTCTTGCCCTTATACATCTTAAAAATAATGAAAACTTGCTTTCCTTTGAAGTAATATAGGGATTTAATAAGAATTGTCTTAAAATATTTTGGAATTTAGAATAACCTCAGTGACCCAATACTTAAATGCACGTATAATCTTCCGGGGAGAGAGTTTCCAGTCATGTAATTCAGCACAGTTCTTATGATTACAAGTTGTCATACTTCTAGAGTATCAAATTGATTTGTAATATATTAATACTGTCATGTTTGCATCACAAAAGCCTACGTGCATTGGGTCTTCAGGGTCTGAAACCTATTATATATTATAAATTTTCACATTTGCATTAGAGGGTATTTTTTCTGATAATTAAGTGCTGCTGCAGAAGCAAAAATGAGACTGATATTTTGTGTACTTCAGAGGGGTCATATTTGTTATGCTAATGTTATTTTTTCTTAGCATTTTGCATCAGTGTTTTTCTTGTTAAAGATAGATTGTAAAGTTGTTTTTATAATGAATGGTAACTCAGTGGGTTGATATGTTCTTGTAGAGTGCAGCAACCATGTAACCCTTCTCTGTTGTAACCAGCATGAGGAAAATAAGATTTGTATAATGTCAAGTTTACAGTGTGTGTGGAAAGAGGTTATGAGATTTGGCCACTTAAATTAACTCGTATTCCAAATCATGAAGTATATACTTTGTTCGGCATAACTTCACTAATGCATATGTCATGATAATCATTAAAGACCAAGCTTAAGTCAGAATCATTTGTAGCATACTCAACAAATGTGCCCACATTCAACTAACTATATTTTGTAAAGGTGTGTTATGATTTTCAATAAATTGTATGACCCATACTTAGTTGAATTCCAATCAGGTACCAGGTGGAACTACCCAAAAGTGTGTCCCAGTAGAATGCCTGTTAAAAACACTGCCCCGACAGCCACATATGTGAAGTCCAACACCTCTTAAGTGGATATTCAGGTAATTGTATATTAAAAAAATGCTATAAAAATTGTCAAGACATTGCAATTTCATTTACAGCAGCCCATCTAAATGACCACTTTACATGAACAAACATGTTTGTGCATGAGCAGTCATATCAGGTGTAGCACAGCTGCCAGAAAGTTTGTAATCATGAACAGTATTAAGCATCAGATTTGTTGGTAAGCAAATGTGTCATTACAGATATGCTATATACATACATTTCCTAATGTGTATTATCAAAATTGGTGTTAGGTTCCCTGTTTTGATTGTATATTGTATTCCTTTGTTATCAAATATGGATAAGAATAAACAGTTAAAAACTGTTTTCAAGGAAGCTGCATGATGGTCACACTTCCAGTGTGTATTTGGGGGCGGTGCCACATTTTGAGTCTTGAAAAGGACACCAACTCATTTTTTTGGAAGAGGGGGGGTGCAAAGATATTTATCTAAAAAAAATCGTTATTGGTGCAAAACTGTGAAATTTATGTAGGAACAGTTTAATCTGATGGATTTAAATGCAAAGTGTATCTTTTCCTGGCCCACGTTTTTCTCACGTAGCATAGACAAATTTTCACACAGAGACCAGCATAATGTCACTTAGGACAGATAGGATTCAGATATCAGAATCCTTACATTTTCCAGGTGAATATGCACTTTCATTACTGAACCTGAACCATGACAAATTTCAAACAAATTCAGCTCTATACAGCATTAATACAAAGAATAAGTACCGTCTTCACACACTATTTGCTATTGTATGTTTTCAGAAAATTACGTTCTATCCTGAGATCAAAGTTTCAAGGTGCATGGCTGCTGGAGAGCTAAATCTTAAAATGAGAAACCACAATACAGAGAAGATAGTCATAGTACACTGCACATATCTTTATTCTTTTTTACTACCATTACTTCAAAAGTAGTAGTACACCATTAAGGAAACGTATACAGTAATTCAGTCTTAATTTTTTGTTTTTAGTTCCAATACACAAGCATTTGCTACTGTAATTCCCAGGATGAATAAACTAAAAATGACAACTTTAATATGTACACACTGCCCTATATATAAACTTGATCATGTCCACCAGAAACTAACAGAGAAACTTGTGCTGAGTGACCGAACATGATGCCACCACTTGGGAGGAATATACAGCATTTCTCCCTGTTTTAAGTGACACTCCCACGCAACAGAATTCTTGTAGTTTGGGAATGTTTTGTAATCAGGTTCTTCTGGGTTAACTTGGGCTGTATTACTAAGGAATGAACCCTCATGTGGATACAGGTTTTCTGATTCATTTGGGTCATATAAGATAATGCGCTTCTCACCAACAACCTGAAACACAAATAATGAAATTACTAACATGTACGTGTGAAAGAAATGGAAATTCAACTACAGTCAGACCATAATTTAAAATCTTTGGCCTTCCCTGCATTTTATGTGACTAGCCCCACCGCAAGCGGAACTCTGAGTGGAATGGCTGCACATACCCATTACCCAGTGCTCTTTCAAGGCAAACAGAAATGAGTAATGACCATAAATTATAAAACTTTACAGGATTGTAAAATCTGTAATTCACAACATGTAGGAGCTAAACTGTAAATATCTACAATCACACAATCTTTTTCATATCATTTGCAGACAAGTTATTATTTAAATGTAAGAAATCATACCTGAGTGAGGACTACCTACTTCCCTACAGTTTTGGAATCTTCCTTGCACAAACATACTTATTATTTCAAGAAACTGCGTGCTCTCAGGAAACCTGAAGGTCCATCGCAACGCAAATGAAAGCCCACCATTAGACCCAAACCTGAGTCAGATGAATCCATTATACAAATTCAGGAGTGAATGTTTATTTACACATTCATCATGGTACCTCGATGCCATAAACTGTCCACTTTTGCTGCTGCTATTATTATTATTATTATAGTATTTGAAATTTACAAAAACATGTACACATACTTGAACCAGAAGGTTGTGTTTGGGATCATAATGGAGGGGCGATACTGTGCCTTTAGGACCAAACCATGCATTAATGTCAGTTTCCTCAGTAACTGCATTATCATCCAAGTTGTCACTGAGACAACAATATTCTGGCTCAGAAATATCTGACATGAGCTCTGGTACCTGTAAATCATATAAAACAAATTAATTACAATTTTGCTCCATACAAAACACCAAGATATAGTGACAATCCCAGATTTTTGTGACGATTCCATTTCACAAACCTTCACATGACTCCCAACTATTATATGCCAGAATTCAACCCACCAAACATATACACACAGATATTTATTTATTTACTACATGTGTGTGTGTATTGCTGATACTGTAACAGCATACTCAGATATTCAGCAAAGTTAAAAAACCTTAAAAATAATTGAGTACAGTAGACAAATCGTCTGAGACGGAATACCTGTTCAAACAAGGGATGCTGTGCTAAGTAACCAATCGGAGTGTTTTCATCCATCTGTTGAACAATATGGGATTCAATGAATTCCCCTACTGTCATCAGTTTCTGTGACCATGTTGGGTGTACATAGTGATCTCCAAGTTCTATGGGCACTGTGCGGGCTCCAGCTACTTTCTTCAGATAGTTTATATCTCTCCAGAGAATAAGTGCTGGCCAATGAGTTATACAACCTGAAACACACCACCTGCTTCCCACTGAAGAACTTGATCTACATTTGAATGTCACAGTATTTACTTTTTAAAGAGGACCCCTATGCACAACTGACTCTTGTTCAACATCATGAATTAAAAACTTGCTAAAATATTACAAAATTATCTAAATTTCATATTTTATATATATATATATTTGCTATCCCACAGATAATTTCAGATTTGGCAATATAATGTGATGGTATGATCATGATAAGTGGGTCCCTGTCACTATGGAATGGTGTGTCCTCAGGTTGCGGATGGAGGAATGGCCTTTTAATATGGAAAGTAGCTGCGAATATACTGAACAAGAATTTGCAGACAGCAGACAAGGGGTGGTCCTCCAGCTTGGGGGTTGGGCGAGGTGCTAACTCCTCACCATAAAAACCTATATTCATACAAAACATACATACAGTAAGCCTCAGACCTGTACTGATACGTTGGTATGTGGAATGTTACGAGCCTGTAAAGACCAGACTCACAGAAACAGCCAAGGAACTGGCAAGATATAAATTAGATTTAGTGGGTGTGAAGGAGGTTACGTGGGACAAAGGGGGCACAGTAAAAGCAGGGTATTATAATTACTTTTATGGAAAAGGAAACAAAAATCATCAATTGAGAAGAATTTTTGTACACCACAGAATAGTATCAGCAGTTAAGGGAGTAATTTGTTAGTGATAGGATGTCATATATAATTCTGAGAGGTCACTGGTGTAATATTATTGTTCTGAATCTGCATGCACCAACAAGTGAGGAGAAAAGTGATGATTCAAAAGAAAGTTTTTATGAGGAGTTACAATAGGTTTTTAATAATTTTCCTAAGTACGCGTACCATATGAAAATTCTATTATAAGATTTTAATGCAAAAGTGGGGAAAGAGAATATTTTCAAGCCGACAACTGGGAATGAGAGTCTACATCAGGATAGCGTTGATGATGGTGTTAGAATAGCAAACTTTGCCACATAAAAAAAATCTGGTTGCTAAGAGCACAATGTTCCTGCACCAAAACATTCATAAGTACACCTGGACCTCTCCTGATCGGAAGACTCAGCCAGATTGATCAAATATTGATAGAGAGGGGATGACATTCGAGTATACTAGATGTACAAAGTTTCTGGGGAGCTGACTGTGATACTGATCACTACCTGGTGGTTGCAAAAGTTAAGGAAAGATTGGCAGTAAGTAAACAAGCTGCAGAGAAGTTTGATGGGAAAGATTTAATCTCAGGAAGCTAAATATGAGCTAGAGGTTATGAAACAGTATCAGATTGAGATTACAAAAAGGTTAGCAGGATTGGAGAACTTAAATGATGGCAAAGACATAAATAGGGCTTGGGAGAACATTAAAGAGAATATCAAAACCTCAGCTAAAGAGTCTAAGTCTGCATGAGTTGAAGCAGCATAAACCACGGTTTGATGAAGAATGTTTAGGTTTTTGTACATCAAAAAAAGCAGACTAAAATGCAGTGGATACAGGATCCAAGCCAAAGCAATGCAGATAATCTGAACAATGTCAGACATGAAGCTAGCAGAAATTTCAGGAACAAAAAGAAGGAATATCTGAGAGCTAAAATTGAGGAAATTGACACTAACAATAAGATAAAAAATATTACAAACATGTATAGGGGCATCATTGACTTTAAGAAGATTTACCGGCTAGAACTAACATAGTAAAGGATGAGAAGGGTGATTTAGTTGCAGACTCCCACAGAATTTTAACTAGGTGGAGGAACCATTTCTCTCAGATATTGAATATACATGGGGTTAATGACGTTACACAGACAGAAATACGCACAGCAGAACCACTGAGCCCAGTGCCTTTGAGGTTGAGTTGGCTATTGAAGAGCTAAAAAGTCACAAATCACCAGGTAATGATCAAATCTCAACAGAAATGATTAAGGCGGGGTAGAACAATTCCCTATGAGATCCATAAACTTATTTTTTTCTATTTGGAATAAAGAGGAATTGCCTCAGGCATGGAAGGAGTTGATCACTGTACCTATCTCAATATAAAAGGGCAATAAAACAGATTGTGGTAATTATAGGGGCGTAACACTTTTGCCAACTACATACAAAATTGTATCAAACATCCTGCTTGCAAGGTTAACTCCATATGCAGAGGTAATTATTGGGGATCATTAATGTGGATTTCAATGGAAGAGGTCAACTACTGATCATATAACCTGCATCCATCAAAATGAGAATACAATGAAGCAGGCCATCAGCTCTTCATAAACTTCATGAAAGCTTATGATTCAGTCAGGAGGGAAGCCTGTATAATATTCTCATTGAGTTTGGTATCCCCATGAAACTGGTAAGGCTAATAAAATTGTGTCTGACTGAAACATATAGCAGAATCCAGGTAGGCAAGAATTTGTCTGACATGTTTCCCATTACGAATGGTTTGAAACAAGGAGATGCTCTATTGCCACTGCTGTTCAACTTTGCATGAGAGTATACCATTAGGAGGGTTCAGGTAAACCAGAATGGCTTGAAATTAAATGGTACACATCAGCTTCTGGTTAATGCTTATGATGTTAACATAATGGGGGGAAGCGTACATACTGTAAAGGACAACACAGAAGCTTTGATGGTGGCTAGTAAGGAGATCAGACTGGAAGTAAATGCGGATAAAACTAAATATATGAACATGGCTTGAGATCAGAATGCAGGATGAAGTCACAGTAAAAAGATTGATAATAGTTCCTCTGAATGAGTGGAAGAGTTCAAATATTTAGGAACAACCTTAACACACAAAAATTCTATTCAGGAAGAAGCTAAGAGCAGATTGAAGTCAGGGAATGCTTGCTATCATTTGGTGCAGAATCTTTGGTCTTCCAGTTTGCTATCCAAAAATTTAAAGATTAAGATACACAGAACTATAATTTTGCCTCTTGTTTTGTATGGGTGTGAAACTTGGCCCCTCACATTGAGGGACAAACGTAGGCTGAGGGTGTTTGAGAATAGGGAGTTGAGGAGAATCACTTGCAACAGGTATTATTTGTTAACAATGGTACTTCAATACAATCTCTATCCAGTCAGATATGTGTGTGTGTGTATATACACATATACATATACACACACATATCCTTCACAATGTTGGAATGCTGGGTGTGGAAAAGAAATTTAAAAAAATTGGGGCAGTAGTGAATATCATGTGCTGGGGAAATCTTTCTGCGTGCCATTTTGGGTATGCATGCCATACGTTTGTAAGCTTCAGTGCATGATTTCCACTACTTTTTTCTGCCACTTGATACAGTTGTTCTCTTATTACATTGTCCACTCTCCTCGCTCTGCCATATGCCACACACTCTGGATCGCCGTCACAAGACTGTCCATTTCTTGTGGCTCGCTGGCCTCATACAGCGCTGGTTGCACTCCTGGTATCTTCTACACTGTCCCCGTCAGTCCTCGAGTTCACCGTCTCTTTCTAGTCAGCTCTGGCTACCCCTAGAAGTTTCTCCCTCCTTCTCGTACAAGAAGCGTCTGGCATACCCTGATGTCAGAGGCTTCGCAGGTTGCCACATTATTGGCATTGTTGCCCTCTTGTTACAATATTGTTATTTTCGTTTATTTTAAATAAACACAGATATATTATTAGCTATTCAAACAATCTTCCTACAATGTTTGCATGATTTTAATCTCTGTGTTTTGTATTCTTCATTAGCAAAACAAAATGAATAGAGATAAATATAGTTATAAAATAAAACAAACGTGACAAAAAAATAATTCTTTAAATTTCATACAAACTTGTCACTGTCCCCTTATTACTGTCTCAAAGTCATTAATGTTGTCTCTAGTTAGGTAGGTCTACTACTGTGGTTATACATACATTGAAATTTGTAAAACCATCTATTTAACATCATTCTGAAGAATCACTGAATACCTCAACAGCCTTGCTAAAAATGCTTTCGAGTATTTCATAATCTCTCACACTACAATAATTTTTAAAAGAAAAGCAATAAATGTGTAATAACTACGAAACATTTAATGTCAATTTATTTATTTATTTATCCCTTTTCCAAACAGGAAGCAGTGGCAGCTCCAGTTACTTTCAAATTTTCTTCCTTGTAACATTTATCTTGGAGGACTTCATTAAAAATACAATAATTATACTATGCATTAATTACAAAATACAATTATAATATACATTAACAAAAATAATACAATTTTTACTAACAATTATGAAAGAATCCCAAGACCTTATTTTGCTCTTCAAAATTCCTATGGACATGTGAAAGAATTTCTCTGAAATGCATAGAAAATGTGGGCACGTGCCGTCAAAAAGGCTTGCCAGCCCTGTCCAACATTAGCATTTGAGAATAATAATTGTAAACACCATCTATTACTTTGGGCTTGATGATGATGATGATGATAATGAGGTGGCAGCGAGGGTGCTGGTGGTGATGATGGTGCTAATTAGTAGTAGTAGTAGTAGTAGAGGTCGTGGTGATAGTGGCAGCAGCAGCAGCAGAAGTAATACTAGTAGTAGTAGTAGTAGTAGTAGTAGTAGTAGTAGCAGCAGCAGCAGCAGCAGCAGCAGCAGTGGTGGTGGTGGTAGTAATGGTATTTTAGTAGTAGTAGTAGTAGTAGTAGTAGCAGCAGCCATGGGTAAACATACTCTTATAACTACATTACTGTTCTCCAGTTTAAGTTTGCATGCTTCACCTTACTTTTCAGTACTTTGCAACCTATGATGTAATCAAGGCACAATCTTCAAAATACAAAGCAGGGGTATTGGCCATTCAAACTACAGTACTTCATATTCTGCTGTAAGAGAGAGATATTTTACATAGTTTACCTACAATTGACAAGAACAGTGTTGAATACACATCTCAGTGACTTCTATTTATTACATTTAAGCTTTCCATGTGCCACTTAAATTCACTGTAAGCTGATTAATATTGTACAAGTTAACCCCTTCAATGCTGTAGAAATACATACACGTTTTTGGACTCTTATTTTTTTGAAAATAGCAAGAAAAGAAAACTCAACACGGAAGGAATTTAAATACATTTTATACACTACATTTTTAATATATTAAAGCAAGGCACGAGTCATTAGCATTTAGTGCATTATGAATCATGAACAGATGGAGAAAATTAGGCATACAGTTTGGCAAGAAGCACTGGTTCACATTCACATAACAATGAATAAGTTAAGATGGCCCCTTTCTCTTTCCCATTTCTATGCACTCACTATAAGCACAGCAACATTCACATATCCAGCTTTGTTTACCTGTAAGTCTCACAGGAATGCGAGGGCCAAAATGAGATACTCTAAATCTTTCCAATGATGGCCTTTCCAAGGAGTTTAACACCTGACCTCTGATCCCTGGAATATTAACTATCACATCGGAACTATTTTCAGTACTACATGAAGGCTGCAAAACTTCTTCTTGTGGGTCTGACCCTATGGAAAAAACAGATACTTTCAATAACTGACACCAATGTTGAATATTTTTTCGTGTGAAAATATTCAAACTAAAAATTTTGGGCTCAAATAAGGAAGGCAATTGAAAGAACACAGGGGCCTCTTTCTTTCTCAAGATGACAGAAAAATGGAGTTTTCACACCATATATATCTGTCACCACTGTGCCCATGTACATGTAAAATTACATTTTTATAGGTTTATAAAAATTAGTTTCTACAGTAGTAACATACATGAAGAAGACCCAAACTCAATTAAAACAGACATAACTGGAATTTGTAGCAGATACTGTAATGCAACACTGTCGTAGTATAAGAAATTAACCTGCAGAAAGGGCAGAGAGAGCGTCTGATAACAGGTGAGCTACATGTGTCATAGAGAAGTCTCCTCTGGAAAGAGGGGCTCCGAGCAGAATTCCAAGGTCAGCCGTCTTTACAGCTGTGTGCAATAAGTCTGTCATGTCTGCATGTTCCTTTTGGCAGCTCCTGATAAGAGCATCGATCTGTAAACACAGAAGCAAAAAATTAATTCATGTACAGTAAACCATTTCTGATACCCCCAAGTGGGGACATTTTTATATTTCATAACATCCAAGTCCATAAAAGGTACTTTTGAGCACAACTGTCCCACAATCCATAATGACATTTTACACCAAAACAGCCAATCACCATAATGCTAACAGAAACTATTTTATATATACACATATATGTATATAGCAATCTCCTGCTTAACATCAGTAATCCATTCCTGAAAATCAGATGTGCCACATGAAAACACTAACTGAGAGCGTGTTTCCCACGTGTTTAAATGGGAAAAATTACAATGCATTACATCAACCCAAAACCCCCAACCAATTTCCTAAAATGTAACTAAATCACAGTAAATGCCTAATATAAGTAATAAACTAACACATTAGGATGTAAAATGCTTAAAACATCCCTTCCTGATTACCAAACAATTAATATGGTTGTTAACGAACAGCTGCTCTTTATGGAGTATCATGTGCAGTTTGCATGCACATCATTTTGTTACCAATGGTGTATTGAAAGATATATATGTTCTGTGCAGTTTGGATATTAAAAATCAAGAGGTGTTCTACCAGGAAAATGTTGAGTGGGGGAGATGTTCTGTGGGGTATGTATTTCTGTATACATACAGTTATTTAATTATGCTGTAAGTGGCTGAAACAACATGAATCAAATGACATGATAACTGGTATACAATAATTTGGAAAGGATGTGAAAGGAGGTGTTTGTAGTCTAATCTGAGTCACCACAGCGGAAAATTATGAGCAATGTACAAGGATAGTCAATTAGTAGCCAATATTTAAACCAAGCACCTCCCAAATACAAGTTAGAAGCAATACTGCTTCAGCCATCTTCTTCAGTCAACAGCAACATTATTGCACATAAAAAATTAGAGTGTAATCATATCTACTTCATATCACTTTCTCAGATTATCCTACAGCTCATTGTAAATTCTCACCCTCATCATTTGTAGCTGCTTTTCTTCTGGAACATCCTATGTCACAGTGTACACAATTCCCGTTATTTCAAGGCATTACAGTGGCCTAAAAATGTTGGAAACTGCTTAGGGAGTGATACAGTATCATATGCCAAAAAAACAGAATCCTCTAATCAGGAACTAGTTCTGTCATTTAGAAAGTGTCACTAATATCCATTGTCAGCTTGCTTGGTCTGTCACACTTCACCTGTTAAATATTCCCAGCTCCATGGTGGTACTATACATCACATTAGCAAGAAAGTGCTACTTGATTTCATGCCCATGTTTCCCACAGACACTGGAAACAGATACTGTGATATACACATAGATATGAAATTTCTCAGAAGTACTGGAGGGGAAAACAAGAAAGGACAGATTAAGAAGTCATATGTGTAGAGGAAAAACTTTGAATTCAAAATTTGTTAACAGAGTTACTTGAGAAATGATTACAATTGTTTAGCCATGCACAAAAATTGACAGAAAAGGGATATTTCAATATGCATTAGAATTTAAATTTCATGGAAATAAACCCATGTGACAATGCATAATGGTGCTTTAGCCCAGAAATGGAAGACATCAAGAACAGAAGAAAAAAACAAGAAATCAGAAAGGAAAATAAGCTTTGGGAATAAAAAAAAGATTGAAGACTTTTCATTCACTGACCAACATGAAACAGAAACGATGCTCAAAGAGAAGAAACAGGTTTACATAAATGAACTACCAGCATTACGTGTTAACTTAATCATGACCATGGGACTAAGCTTGTAAAACTGGAATTACCCTACGAAAAACTTTAACAGATGACTCTAATGTTAAGACGATGCAACAGATAGTGACTTCCAATTCTGTGTACAAGAAACCTCTGTTTCATTCATTCATTTAGAAGTCTGCCTTATGACAGGTACAAAGCCTCTTCTAAAGCGAGCTCTCCATATAGTGCAATCTAGAGCTTCATCCTTCAAATGAGAGTATACTCTCCTTTCCTTAAGGTCATCTAGTAGCTTCCTACGTCTTCTTCCTCATCTTCCTGTCACTTCTATCGCCTCTTTAATCTTTCCTTCGATAACCTGTTGTAGAAGGCTAAGAAAATCGTGACCAATCCAGTTAGCCTTCCGTTTACTTATTTTGTGTAGGATATTCCTCTGCTCCTTGACTTTAAGTAATACTTCTTCATTTCTCACATGATTGGTCCAACTGATCTTCTCCATCCTTCTCCAGCATCACATTTCAAAACTTTCCAGGTTTTTCTGGTCTACTGCCCGAAGCGTCCAAGTTTCAGCACCATATAAAGCTATGCTCCAAATGTAGCACTTCACTAGCTTCTTCCTCAATTTTAAGTTCA
>Ga0131853_10014109_pt1 | contig 14642 bp, 5 predicted proteins | sample TergutLab28metaG_FD_92764 | JGI IMG/M metagenome (GOLD analysis project Ga0131853, IMG submission 92764) | Labiotermes labralis P1 segment gut microbial communities from Petit-Saut dam, French Guiana - Lab288 P1 (version 2) (version 2) | ecosystem: Host-associated > Arthropoda: Insects >... | reverse complement strand
GCTAGCTCCTGAAGATGGACGTATTAACGTCTGAAACATGTTGAGCAATATATAATAAAGCAAGTGTCATCTAGTTGGTCAACCTTTATTCAAATGTCTAGATGAGACTTATAAAGACTTTTCCATTCAAGAAATACACTATTTGTAGGGGCCTATGTGGCATTTTGGCTTTTTACAATGGTGAGATTTGGATTGTGCGCTTCTAGTTTGTGTTGCCATATCAGCGGGTACCCACATTTTCCTGTTGCCATCTTCAGGATATTTCTACTTTTGGAAATGAGGCAGCAGGTTTTGCTTACTGGACTATATGGTGATAATAGAGAAGACCACAATCCAACTGTATAGGTCCAACTGCAACTAGCATATTGCTGCACAGCCACAAAATTACATTTGTCAACAAGCTTCAGAACTGCCATTCATATATGTAACTTGGCTAATACCACTGAAGAAGCAAAATCAGCTATGGGTATTAGGAGTGAAGTCAATGCATCAAGTTAGAAACAGGGAGAAGATTGGTTTGAACCAATCCTTAATATACATACACCCCTTTCCACCACTGTCACCAAATTTTTATTTTTTGTCCCTCTTTAACATAGTGGCCAAAATAATTTCTTGGGTAGAAAAAATATTGGGGGGGAGGGGGGAATACCCCCCTCGACATTATGCCTATGCTGTTGTTTGATGTTAGTACAATTTCCATCATGCAACAACCAGCTTCTTTGATTGCTGAGTATAAAGTGCAAAGGCATTAACCAAGAGCATGAAGAAAGAGCTAAGTTATCAGTGTTCATACTGAATTTTGTTTAAAATTTACCAGAATTTTGTTTGTGACCCACAAGAAAAATACAAGTGAGAAGGAAATCTTGTGATTAATCTCCAGAATAAATTATTTCAACTAAACATTAAACTGGAGTGTTAGAACGGCTATTTTCAATAGGGATGATACATATTAAATTATAAAATTGCATTACCTTAATGCCACCTACAATGGCAAGTTTCAATTAAATTTGACACAAGAAGATGTATAGCTCTGTGAGAAGTCAGTATCAGCAATTTATTTTGTATCTCTGTACATGAAAACTACCACAAATGAAGTGGAACTTTTATCCTATACAATTCACTGACATATATTGAAAGTTTTCAACTGGTTGGAAAAAAAAGTCATGGTAAGTCTTTTGATTCCAACAGCTAAGGTTCAGCCAAAAATCATAGATATGGAATATATGTACATGTATTGCTGAAATTGAGACTCAGTAAGTTTCCAGCAATAATGATACTAAATGTAATTTTCCAGAAACATATTTTTCACATATAACTAATATATCCTTTGAAACTGTGGTCAAGTGCAAATATTTTGGAATGACACTAACAAATGAAAAGTGCATGCATGAAAAATTTAAAGCAGATCAAGTGTTAGGAACGCCTGTTACCATTTGACTCAGGATCTTTTGTCTTCCCATTTGCTATCTAAGGATGTAAAGATTAAAATATACAGACTATAATTTTTCCTGAAGTCTTATGTGGGTGTGAAACTTGGTCTCTAACGAGAACACAGGCTGAGGGCAATTGAAAATTGGGTGCTGAGGAAAATAGTTGGGCTTATAAGAGAGGAAGTAACAGGAGACTGGAGAAAATTGCATAATGTGGAGCTTTTTATATTTTGTACAACTCTTCACATATTCAGGCGATTGAATTAAAGATAAATGGATGGGTGAGTAATGTATCAGGTATGTGGAGGAAGAGAAATTCACACAGAGTTTTGGTGAGGAAAGGTGAAAGAAAAAGATGATTTTAAAGCCTCGGCAGATATGCAAGGCTAATAGGAAAATGGACCTTAAAGAAATAGGATGAGCAGATGCGGTTTGGTTCAATCTGGCCCAGAACAGGGTTATGTGGCCTGATGTTGTGAACATGGCTAAGAACTTTTATGTTCCATAAAATGTTGGGAGTGACTGAGGAACATTATGATTCTGAAGGACATGGCTGCATTGAGTTCGTCTGAAAACATAATTTGGTAGTCTATATCTGAAGCCAGATTAAATTTTGCAAAAACAAGTGAATGTTGTAACAATAACAACTCTCAATAACACATCTCTGCTGAACTAGCTTACCGGTGCTTGTCACGTTGAATGCCATTGCACCACCGATACCAGGGCTTATGTTGCGCTGGCAACTGTCTGAGCTGCTGGAGAAGTGAACCACCCCATCTTGTGCCTCTCTGTACATGAAGCAGTACCTGCGAGGCCCTCTAGAAGACCGACTCAGTGGAGTTGTGATCAGGTAGTTCGTTCCGTTATCTTCCCAGCGCCCATGACAAGAATACGCTGTTGAAAAATTAAATCAATTGGAACACAGTTCGAAAGTTCAAGGCCCCAGGATGAGCTGCTGTATCACTCATTGAGTAATAAAAGTAACAACATTTTCTGACTACTCCTCATCTATAATATATAAAGAATCTAACCTAAACTGGCGAAATCTGTCAAAGACAAAAACACATCAAAATTCTACACTGCTGGCGGCCCCCACCATGGATGAGTAAAGCACCAATTTCCACACTGCATCATCTAATTACTATGACTCCACATGGAACCATCCTTCACTATGATAAGTAAAGAATTCTATGTAATATCTCCTATTCAAATACACAAATCCTAATATATTATCCATTCCCATGTACGTTACTAGATTTTAGAATATTTTATAACTATCTATATCCACACTATTTCCAATTTTAAATGAACATATTAACCACTCATTCGGCTTCAGCAAATTACACTACAAAATAAGATACTAAAACTTAACCCAAAACACATTAGTTCAGTTTTATAATACTTTTACTATATTCACACTATTCAATGTTGAAAGAAAAGATGTAATTATAAGCTTTTATAAACAGAAATGAGATCTTGTTGAAAAATAATAAATTTCACATATTATATCATATAATACATTGTACAGTTTCCTCGATAAAGACTTACGACCTGATGATGGCCCAGTGAAGAGAGCCGAAACATGTAGTCACTTAAACTAAACCTTGTAAAACAAATCATAAATACTGTAGTTGTGTCGGTCTTATTTGCATTTATTTAAAATTGTATCTAGCACAACAGGGATGGCCCACTTAAAGATTCTACCACTGTTCATGGCATCACATCCAGAAAAGAGAACGAAGGAAAAAACGGTAAGTTGTGGGAAAGACGTGCTAAATACCTGAGACCACATCAGCCGATGTGCAGTCAGAACGGAACTCCATGGTGTCCCTTGTACTACAGCCCACTATCAAAGTTGTGAAGTCATCTTGGTCTGCACAAGGATCAGGCAGGAGGCCATCCAGATCACGGGATGACCTCCTCCGAAGGCCACTATACTCCATGAACCAATGTATGGATCTGACACTGCGAGACAGCACACCACGGTTCTGATACACAGTGTCAACTTGTCTTCTAAAATCAAACTCTTTGTATGGATATGAATCATCTTTCACATTGCCCTCTGATTCTATAGTAAGAATAGCTTTTGTCTCATGTTGTTTGGACTTATATGACCTCTTACGTCTTATGGACCTAACTAATCCATCATCTCGGCTTAGTCCAGTGACACTGTATTTGCCCAAATATGGGCACTGTCTCGGCTCTGGCCGTGAAGCTGAAAAAAACAATATAAATAAGAAATTAATTTAAAATTTGACATTCTGAGGACTGTGTATTGTGACATATCCTTATAATAAAGCCAATGAGATGTACTAATTTCTCAAATTTATTTTTGGAATAAAACTCCACATGTTTCAGACAGTTTCTCTGTCCATCATCAGGTGTTTTTCACTGTACACACAGCAAACCTGTATGACATATACCATTGCTGTGTGTACAGTGCAAAACTCCTGATGATGGATAGAGAAACTGTCTGAAACATTTAGATTTTTATTCCAAAAATAAATTTGAGAAATTAGTGCATATCATTGGTTTTATTATAAGAATAATAATCATTTAAACTGTTTTCACAAACTGCTTCTGTTTACTGATTACTAAGTGATCATTATGCTGGAAGGCTAACTAACTGCACTGAGCACAGTCCTTCTTCAGAAGCTAATAGCTCCTCAGCTAGTCAAGAAATTCCCCACATTTCATGGAATCCAAGGGTTCATTATTTTGTTTACCACAGGTCACCACTTGTCCATATCCTGAGCCAGATTAGCCCAATCCACAATTTGCTCTCCAGTTTCTTTAAAATGCATTTGTGAATGTAAGGATGTGAAATACGATGTGCTGTCCGGGGACGATATGCAATGGTAGGTGTTGCTGTTAGAAGTTTTCCACTGGGGAGTCAGGTCTTCTGCAATGTGCACTATGTGGTAGGGTGAGTGGATCCTGATACTTTGAAGGACTGCAGTGCATTCAAAATATCAGGAACCACAGAACCAGCAACACAACATCACATTGCAGAAGACCTCTATCCACAACTACACCACTAAGCTCAAATCTCTCACTTTCCATTATTAGAGACCCAGATAGTTCCTCCAACAGATCAAAAAACATGCACCATGTCCTGGTTTCAGAAATTAAATCTCTCAAACCTGCCACACAGTCAATTCATGTCTCCATTTCTATATCAGCATTTGCACTGACAAAATGTCCACAAGTGTTAAGTCATACTCACTGACTAATGTGATAAATGGCAACGCATTTCTGTCAAAGTGTGTTGGTTGACATGCATCTTCTGGTCTCCTTGTGTGTGAACCTGAAACATGATATCATCACACTGCAATGTCAAATTTGAATCAGGTGAGGCAAGAACTGACAGTGGCTGTATATTGTACAGTTCTGTCTTCCTGTAGAACGATGTAAATGTGAAATTAATATCTGTTTTAACTTTTAAAACTGTAGCACCAATGGCAGTAATTGTAAGGGTCTGGAAATTTCCTGTTATTAGCTGTAATAAAGTTCTGTGCAAATCAGTTCATTCTTAACCGACTGGGAGTAGAATTTCTTTTTGCCTGGTGCAGTAATTGTACATGCACTAGCACTGATTGGAGTCTTCAAAGGAAAACCTCTCACTGAAAGTAGAGACAGTATTTGAAATTAAGGAGAATGGAATCATAACCTGTATTTGGATTACACATATTATTCAAATGCATTCTTTGCAATTTATTATAATTCATCAGCCATGATGTTCATTTACTGTAAATATCAACCCATTGCTTGAAAGTTGACCTCATTACAGATATTGCACTGGGCACTGTCAAAAATTATTCTGCCTTATACTCCACTGCACACATTTATTATATTGAAAAATATTTCAGATGAGGTTATGCACAATGTCAGGATGAGCTGCTATGGAGAAACTTGAAGAAGCTTAGGACTGAAGTCTCAATGGAATGAGATGCTATGTTGATGGGTCAGTGCTGCCTGATATTTTGAAAGCACTGCAATCATTAGAAACATCAAGAATTGCATATGAAGTGACGTTACATCACAACCCAGTAGACTTGAACCTTCGGCAACACCGTTGTGAGAAATTCAAAACTCAAACAATGAAATTTGATCACGTTTCTATAAATTAAACACTAAAGGTGATGCATGTGGGACAGAATTAAATTTACCTGACAACTCTGAGAGAAAAACTCATTACTAACATGTGAGTAGTTCTAGAGCAATATATTCAAATGGACAGTCAGATATGACAGCACAGTTTAGAGTTCATTATGTGCTCAGAACTCAACTCCCTTATGAAGTGCAACTTCTATCTTCCCATTTTCTTTCCCGTTTTTATTTCTTATTTTGGAAAACCTGGTGACACTATACCATTAAAGTGTTGGCACACATTACCTGTCTGTACTTCTATGACATGGCCATCTCTCCGGTAGAACATCATACAAACATAACCGCTCTGGCTGCAACACAGAAAACAGCAGACGTAACAACAAATGTTCAACACACATAAAGAGATGAACAAACACTAAACACCAATAACACAGATGTACATCCTACTGAAGGCATCAATGTGTGTCCACATTTTTCATTGTGCTAAGCAAAAAGAGTGTCTCTGTTAGACTGATCCCCCAACCAGGCAGTAAGTACTACCATTTATCTAAATAAAAAACTGACCGGAAGGACACCCATGAGGCTAAGTGCCACACATTGAGTTACACTTTGTGTGGAGGTAAAGCTCCATGTATACTTAACCTGAGTCATAAACAAAGATTAGTGGTTAGTCATACTAAAGTTGTACTGGCCCAGGGAAATGGCCCCCAGTATCAATTGGAAAGAAGGCCTGGTAGGTATCAGAGCATCCACAATAACTGCAAATGCTGGGATTGGAAAGAGCAGGATTGACCACCTGTCAGGACCCCATCTTTGGTAATCCAAACATAGCCACTTCACACTCATTTTGTATACCTCAGTATCAGAATCAGCTGCAGGGGCAGGCAGAGAAAGACACAATGACTGCTGATAACAGTGGTTTACGTGACGAAATGACATGACATGTGCTGCCATATTCATTGTTCTCATGACAGTGCTGAGAAAGTCTTTTAGAATGTGATGCCATGTCAACTGAACTTCTTGGACTCTGATGACACAGGCAGCAAGCCTCTTCAGAATGTGTGTAATTACTTAGTCAACAAGGCATCACATTCCAGAAGACTTGAATTTTCATAACAGATGACCTTCTTGAAGCTGTAATCCCTTGCCATTCTTGCTGAGTAGTGGCACATTGTAATGGCCAGCATTTCTGCAAGATCTGTGGTTCTTGCTGCAGACTCGCTAACAATCCGTGGTCTGTGGTGACAATACGCTGAGCCACTGGGACAGTAGGTCTGCCCATTTCAAAGGATCATAGTGCCTTTCAAACATGAGACACTAACTGTCCTAGGACAGTACATAACTCTAGAAGACTTCCATGTTCAGCAATGCTGCTGTGATAACCTACAATCTTGCAGTTGTCAAGGAAGTGATGATGGCCTAACTGAAATACAATTTTGGCATTTGTCTGGAGTGACTGAGCAAAACAAACCACAGTCAGGACAGCTGGTGTCCTGGTACAGACCTGAGCAGTATATAGGTTATGCACCAGCCTGCTCAGTACCATTTCATATTGTCCTGCCAATCTCATGCTCCTTGATTCAATCACATTAACATTCAGGCAAACAGTATAAATTAATGAACTCAATGTTATGTAAATTTCTACATTCCTCTCTTCCTCCCTCTCTTGCCGATTTCTGATGAAGATTTAAAATTCTTCTGTGATGTCACACTGTGTTGTTGGGTGAGAAGTACCTGATATTTGGGAGGATCATACCGCCTTCATCTTAAGGGTCAAGAAGTCCAAGGGTGACCCACTGATACAGTGTAACATCAAAGATGACTTCAGTAACTGCTGTGAGAACCGCACATCTCACACAAACTCCAATCTCTCTTATAATAAAAGCCAATGAGATGCACTATTTCTCAAACTTATTTTGATAAAGAGCTCTACATGTTTCGGTCAGATCTACTGTCCATTATCAGTAAGGTATTTGTCAGGCTAGATATGTTGACTGTCTATTAGCGAGGTCAGGATGGAACTCCATCCTGACCTCACTAATAGACAGTCAATGTATCTAGCATGACAAATATATACTGCTGTGTATGCAGTGTTGAGACTCCTGATGATGGACAGTAAGATCTGTCTGAAACATGTAGAGCTCTTTATCAAAATAAATTTGAGAAATAGTGCATCTCATTGGATTTTATCATAGAACATATCACGATGCATGGTCCACTGAATGTCGAACCCATTCCTTCATTTGGGTGGAAGACCAGGTTATATACCCATGTTAAAATATCAACCATAGATTTAACTTTTAGGTTACCACACAGAATGCAGAAAGATGCAACATACTTAACTGAATGGTAGCAAGAACTTCTCTAATTTCATTTACTTTCAAATTCATTAAAATATAAGCTTAACTGATGACTCACCCTGAAAAGTATGAATTTTGCCACATTTCGAAGCCCATCCTTGACAAGCTCACTCCATCACTCAAATGCTGAACTGCAGTAATGAGGGATGTAACAATAACACACGAACAAATTCAAGTATAATTTAAACTTGAACAGAAACACAAAGGAATGCAATTTGTTTGAACAACCACTTGGCCGTTCTGCTCACAGCTCTTTTATTTCTCTTTCGTGTAGACCAGATGCGGGACTCTGTTTAAATGAGAGGGTGGGGTATGTTTGGAGATCGTTTAGCAGCACATCCTCTAACGAACCAACTGCTGTGACCAGCCTAACACTGATTCGGGAAAGTTGCAGGAGGGAAAATACAACCACCAGAAGACCCTAGGTTTTACTTATGTTCTGCTGTAATAATAGGCAAGTATAGAGCAAGGGCAAGAGTCTATAGAGAAACAATAGAAGGATGCAGATCTCAACAATAACCACAAGTATTACACAGTTATTGTTGCTGACGATGAAGATAAACCCATAAAACACACGCTTGTTCATAATGCTCCATTTCAGTTTCACAAGTTCCTACACCTGCCACAATGTTATTACTGACTGCAAGTAAAGTAATCCTTGTGTTACAGGAATGTAAGCAGCCTACATGTTTCCAAGGACAACATTCAGAACATGTTTCCTGAAAATCACTCAGCTGGTCCAAAAGTTGAATTGAAGTTTGTGTGGGGAAGACACAAACATGCGCACAGATGACATTGTGCTCTAATGAGCTACTGTTATTCTTTGAATGAGGGAAAGTGGGCTAAATATTATAGCTGAAAGAGAATGTTTCAAGCAATAAAGCATGTAAAAACGAAAATTAGGTACAGCTCAAATACCACAACACACAGAACATGAACCTGGTGAGACATATATGCTGGGAGTAGAGAGGTTCTAGATAATCCTGTGCAAGTCCATTTTACTCAAACCTGTATCCATGTAGTTTTGTTAAGTGAATGCAAAAGTTTCTTCACAGCAAACCAGAGCAGCACACGCTTGCTTGTACAAGATGCACGAATCTTTACCCACAGATTCAAGTCTCCTGGAATGTGATGCTGTGTCACTGGGTGAGTGGTTTCAGGTGTTCTGTAGTGTCATGACATCTTCACCTTCAAGGGTACACAGTCCAAAACATGAAGGCAACATGATCATTTGAAATGCCTGGTACCACCAACTCCACACAACAGTGTCACCTTCCAAAAAGCTTGAAACCTCAGCAACAACTCTGAGAACCTCAAATACCACAAAATAATGTTTTTTTTTAATTTGTAGGCCATTTTTTTAATATAAGAGCTTCCTTATCTTATGAAACATTTTTCACTCAATTAAGGTTAATTTGTGTCTCGGGAGAAACTTTTGACCCCCAAAGCCCATTAAAACTTATAAGATGGGAAGTAATGGTAAGTTAATTTTTGTTTTACAAGTTTTTGCTTTATAGGCAATTTTTGAGAAATGAGTTGAGCTTCTAAGACAAGTGATTAATGTAGTGTAATACTACCATCAGTGTACAGAAAGTCTGCTAACTGCCAAACCATGAAAGATGGAATTACCCATGTCAAGTCTCTACATCAGTCCATCTGATACACTTACCCATGTCAACTTTGTACTTCAGTCCATCTGTGGCAGAACATACATGCTTGAATATTACGTTCATGATGTATTGCTCTCATGTTAACCCTTTAAACCCTGAGTTAAATCCCACCCGCCATCTGCTGGCATTATTAGGAGCTCACCATATTCTCCATGTTAGCAGGATAAAGGTTAAAGTCAGGACAGTTCACATGCTGTTAACCGCAGAAAGGGTACAGCAGTGGTATGACTCACCAACCCATGGTGAAATGCGTGACAAGGTGCACCACATCATGGGGGGCCTGTCTCTCTTCAGTGCAGACAACACGCATCTCCTGGTGTTGGTGATTGCTACCAACATCACCTGTCAGCCCCAAGGACATCACCACCCCATGGCTGTTGGGGTATCTGAAGATCAGAGACAGAAAGAAGTGGGACATGTCTTGCAGACAACTGTACTTTGGTACGTTTCTACGACACTACAGGATGTCACATCACTGAGGACAGGAATGTTCATGTGCTACATAAGATGCATACCCCTGAACAGTGCTGCCACTGCCTGTGTGCTGGCTGGCCCCTGGCTGCGCTGTCATGTTGGTAATCCTGAGTGTCGTGTTGTGCTTGTGGAACGTATATGCGCGTCGGTAGTCCAGCGTGTGCCAGTGCTGGGATGCTGTCAGCCACAGTGGAAACTTGCATTTGCTGGGAGAGGGCGCTGCAACACCACCACTCACTTTTTTGGCACCTCATTATTACCACAGGGAAGTGGGCAAAGTTTCAGAAGGAAGCAGCAGAAACACACATCCTAGTAGCATATGACATTGGATATCCAACTTTCATTTTACCCAAGTTTCATATCAACAACAGCTAGAGGCATCGCACTCCATTCTCACAAATGAGACTTTGGTGACAAGCCATGGTAATAAAACCATCGTACACACACGACTGAATTGAAAACCTTAAACAATTTGTAAGTAGCTAATTACTGCAGACAGATTCAGAACAGTTCTGTCAAGATTCAGCATATTGCTACATCTAACATGGTACATGCTTCTAACCCTTGCTGATAGCTTGCTGTGCCTGCAAGCCATCAGTCTTTTTTTCTGCACATTTTAGTATTTAAACTGACTCACCTATCCTGCAAGAAGGAACTGCCACTACCTAAATCAAGTTTTGCTAATTTCAGATTTAGAGCTTGTACACTGTGTCTACTGTTTTCCATTTTATGACCCCATTGCACCATGCAACCTTACAGTTGGATGTAACAGTGACACAGCTACTGAAGTGCTGTCAAGTTTCCCAGCAGGCATCATTCTCAAGCTGTGAGCCTGATGCCTGATGGGTGCGACTCAGAGCAAACCTGTCTGACGTAGAGGTTAAATTCACAGTCTTTATTTTAGCCAACAACTATCTTTTGTCACATCGCACCATTATTCTAATGCACATGTGGGTGGTTGAACGGGTCGGCTGGGTTAGTAAGATGCACGACCTGACAGGCAGTGGTAACTAATAGTTGTCAGGTAAACTAATGACCCTAAGTTATGATTAAGCATCAACCAGTACTCTCCAAAGTGTTCCATACGTTTAATAATGTGTAACAATTGGATGTAATGTTTATTCAGAACAGATAATAGATGTTGTGGGCACAAAAAGTGCACCAGTAATTATGATGGGACTGATCCAATAGTTCTGCATATATATACAGTGCGCAAGGTTCCCTGAAGTCAGGCTAATGAATATAGCCTTACAGCTTGTCAGTAATGCACACACAAAGCCAAACATAAAAAAAAAAAGAAGTTAAACAGCAACATTAGAAATTTGAATCTCAGCATGAATTATCTCAATGAATTCTCTGATATCTGTTTCAGACTGATTGGTACAGATGATTACTTTGGGATTATGGAATGGATGGCTCTTTGCTCAATAAGCACCTGTCTGTTACTGCAGGTTACTTTAGAAGACATTTATATATAATGAGGCCGAGTAATAACCACATCTGTAGGAAATGCAGTACTGAGGAGGAGACCTCAATCTACATTTTGTGTGAGTGTGAGGCCTTGGCTTCACTCAGACATATACATCTGGGTTCCTTCTTTTTGGACCCTGAGGATATCAGGAAACTAAGTATAGGGGTCATCTGGAACTTTGCTAAAGGAACAGGGCTCCTTTAACTTAGTGTAGAGCAAGGGGCACAAAGGGCCTGTCTTAAGGCCTAGGTGCATCCGGCCTGGAAGGGCTTGAACCAAAATATCATTCAATTCAATTCAATTACTGCAGGTTTCTATGACATCCTGATAATGATGATGATGATGATACCAGTTTTATCTTGCAAGTGAAACACCAGTGGTGTACTGCATCTGCTGGTGGGAGACACAACAGATAGTGGACACTGTAGCAGGTTTGCCTGTGCTGTGTGTGCTGTGTCAAAACACTGAAGTCTGTTTCATGGACTGAGTACTGGGGTGCACCAGCACAACAGGCACTTTGTAAACTTGCGATGATCAGGAGAGGTGCAGCTGGAGTGAATGCAGTGCTCTGGGCAAAGTTCTGAATGGTGTACACGTACGTGAAGAGTGAAAGACCTATGCTGATGTTAACAGAAAGCTGTTCTTTTTCGGATAAGCCACCAAGTAATAACATTTTTGAAGATTTTTTGGGATGGAGTTGCCCACTACAGGTATATTTACGTATAGGAAATAAATTTTAGAATGATAAAATATTAGTAATCATAAATATTATTTTCAGTAGCTCAAACAATAAACTGATGAGTGGCAATTAACTGGACAGGGTGTAGATAGATGTGATTAGGACTAAGTTGAGATTCTGGAGGTAATGAAGACAACAATTACAAACCCTAGCCAGTGTTGCTGTCCTGTGCGCAGACGTGCACTGATAATGTCACAAATACGAAAAAGAAGTGTTACCAGTTTCATGGACAAGTGTGTTTAATAACAAATAACACAGGTAGAGCTGTCTGTGTCCACCCTATTAACTGAACTCATGTACGGACAGTCAAGGTATATCTCCACTTATTCTTAGCCTCAGTGCTAGATGGAGGTGAGTGAATAAGTTCATGCCTGGATCGCTCGCTTGAGAAAACGAGACTCCAGTACTTAGTGAATTGGAGACTGAGTGGGCCTCAAAGTTGGTCTGGACGTTTCGGAGAAGATGTAAATCTCTTGCCCCTGCCTGGAATCGATCCATGATTCCTCAGTTGCCAGCCCATGGTCTAGTCACTATACTGACTGAGCTATCCCAGTTAACAAGAATTCAATCATTTATTATTAATCTGCTGGCAAAACAGCCATAAGGCCAGTTACAAAAGAGAGTAAGTGAGATGTTAACAGACACATCCAATAACAACATACAAAGGAAAATACAAATCAACAGACAATAGGACAAAAAGGCACATGATGTACTTGGTCAAGTAACAAGATTTAAGAACGAAACTTATTACTGAATACTGAATGCTGCTGCCATGGTGCAATTTAATTCAGTTTAAACAATAACATTACTACACTAACCCTTCCGAAGAGTCATGGTCCGTGACCCCTCCATGGGACTGAACAGACCATTGCATGTTGCATCCCCAGACTGGGCCACTCTGTAGTCGATTCCATCATCTCTTGTCTCCAAGGTATGATATAGACCATCCCCATTCAAGTCTCCAGCTCCAGCAACTCCGGGCAGGGTTGATTTCTCGTACACGAAGCACCTGTATCGGTCCTCGTTGGAAGTGGCATGGTTGTGGTGGATTTTACCCACAAGGTAGCGTGACGAGCCTTCCTTCCATGTGGCAAGACACTGCAGCTCTTCCACTGTGCAACAGCAAACAGTCCATTAACACTTTATAGGCTACTGCATAACTGAGTTATGGTTAAACGTTCAGTTTGAACTGCAAAGTAAACACTCTCCATCTCAGTTATAACAAGACAGACAACGTATGTATACTGTAACATTGAGGCACGTTTGTGCAATCATCATTGGCACTGAAAAGCAATAAGTATTACATATTCCAAGTGTGTGTTTGTAGCCTTAGGTATCCAGCATGCAATGAGCATGCGCCATGTTGTCATTGTGGCATGTCAGGCACTACAACATTTTTCTATATTGTCTCACAAACGACACGATTTTCGAAAAGCAGTTGTTGAACACAAAATGTGTGTTTTGAGTTTCTCTACAAATTTTGTCTGAAACAATTTTCATTCTAAGAAGGAATGAGCGAGATATGATCGAAAATATATATCAGTCTTCATGAAAAGTACCTGTCATCCTTGTTTGAATTTAATGAAACTTGTATTTTCTTGACAGATTTTCGAAAAATCATCAACTATCAAATTTCATGAAAATCCGCCCAGTGGCAGCCAAGTTGTTCTATGCAGACAGACGCTTATCGCAATATTGCGAATGCGCCTAAAAACCAACCAGTTAGTGTTGCATCGGGTAATAATCACTGTTTGTTCCAAGATCAATACTTACTAAATTACTTACTTACTCGCTCACTCACTCCATGCAGCAGAGTCCTTCTTGAGAAGCTGACCCATTCTCAGCTACTCAAGAAATTCCCCACATTTTATGAAACCTGATGGTTCATTACTGCATTCACAAGTGCCCGCCACCTGCCCCTGTGCTGAGCCAGCTCGATCCAGTCCATGCCCTAAAGATCCTTCTTAATATTATCTTCCCATCTATGCCTGGGTCTTCCAAGTAGTTTCTTTCCCTGATATTTCCCCACCAAAACCCTGTATATACCATACATTCTACATGCCACGTCCATCTCATTCTTCTCGATTTGACCATCCAATTAATATTTGGTGTGGCATACAGACCACCAAGTTTCTTTCTGAGCTCCACACAGAACACATAGAAACACTGCGTGGGCAGAACGTAGAATGTTAAACCTGGTGGCATAAATAGTAACCACTGGGACTTAAAGGGTTAAACATTAGTGATTTCTCTAAAGTCAAGTGACGTCACTGGGGCACAGCTCCGGCGCAAACACACCCTGCCTAAAAAGTTAAAACACAACCCCAAACAATGAAATGCCACAGTGTTGCACTGACCACACCATGCGCACTAAACATACAGGGCAAT
>Ga0131853_10014108_pt1 | contig 14642 bp, 13 predicted proteins | sample TergutLab28metaG_FD_92764 | JGI IMG/M metagenome (GOLD analysis project Ga0131853, IMG submission 92764) | Labiotermes labralis P1 segment gut microbial communities from Petit-Saut dam, French Guiana - Lab288 P1 (version 2) (version 2) | ecosystem: Host-associated > Arthropoda: Insects >... | reverse complement strand
TTGTCCAACATTCATGGCAGGCATGACTTGTTGCTGCACATTATCTTCCAATTCTTCCTCCAGCCTACATGTACCTTCCGCATCGCAGTCACTTGATGAATCACTTGCAGCTCTGGGTGGCTCATAATCCTCATCCTCATCCCCATTTGGATCAAAGATGTCATCATCTCTTGCATCAGACTCGTCTTCAGAAATGTCCTGCAGTTGCGGCAAGATTTCTTCAGGTCCAAGGTTACGGGCTCGTTGACGATGCATCCTGAGCAGCGGTCTGGTCTAAACTGCCGACTCTCCTAAACGGAAGTGGCACTGTCCCATTACGTCATCACTACGTGACTGTTCCCTCCTTCCCACGCTACAGTGACTGCAAAAACTATGGCCTTGAATCAGTATATGGGACGCCAGCTATGGCAGTGGTCAAAATTACTGCGTCTGGCGCTTGAAGGTAGCGTCTTTAATCAATGGTACCAGATGCGGAAATGTTTGACTCCCCCGTATTGTAAACACTCAATAATGAAAAGTCTAAACGTGCCGCGTTAGAACAATACACGGATTCAGAATAATAGAGAGTCAAAAGTCAGCAGCGGTCAAATTGACCGCCTTGGGGCTTCTAGTGTTAACATTATAATATACGTATGAGTTTCATAAAATGCAGCGAATTTCTCGATTAGGTGAGGACCTATTACCACTGTTTATTCAAGACAAAGTACTTGACTTGCACAGCTAGGGCATGGTCCCTTAATACTCCCTATGATAGTCAGGGGAAAACATACAGATCCTGTCAAAAGCATATGTCTCTGTCACTGCTTGTCCTTTCTACTGGTTGCTATATGTTGCCTACAAGAAGCCTACTGCCAAATTTATGCACAGCTCTAACCACATGTATTTTTATCCAGAACATGTAAGTTACTGGTCAAAAGCAAAAGATAATCTGCTTTCTCCAGCATAAATCACGCTCAGGCCAACTGCAAACTTCACAGTAACCATTTGTAGCTCTGATGCATGGAACTGACTACATGAAAAGAAGAGGAACTGTGACATTGAAGGAAACCCTAGTATGTGGTGAACGTGGGTTGTGACATGGTAGATGGTCAGCACATGTCAAGGGGCCCAGTGCCAAAGATAAGCGAGACGAGTACAGAAGGCTTACAAAAGTGGCAGACAGCAATATGAGGGTATGGGAAATGCGACAGCTACTTCTGCATCTTTCCTGTCAGGACAAAGAACAATCTGCCCCAGTCAAGCGAAGCATTTGCTGATTGTTGCTGATGTCTGTCAGCATTATTATTTTTTTTTAAGTTAAAACTCATGTTTCAAGTACTGATACCCCCTATGAACCGTTTCTCTCACTTGTTTGTATATTACCTTGCAACTACTTCCATCTCCTCCAAATTTAAAAAAATTCAAATATTGAAATATACGAGTGGGGACCAAAAAATAACTGGAATTTAAATGTGGTGCGCGAACTAGAAGTACTTGTGCAATGCGCCACTAGGTGTCGTGAGTCAACACAATACTCTAGCGGTCTGCCGTGTGGCGTCAATCTAGATCGACTGTTATTGTTGTTGTGGTTTTTTCCCCCAAGTGCCTGCTAGGAAGTTCGGCGATTTTTATTATGGCTGATAATAAAGAACAAAGAGTGAGCGTGAAGTTTTGTTTTCTGTTAGGGAAATCAGCTGCCGAAATTGTTTTAATGCTGCAAGAAGCTTTTAAAGAAGAAGCTTTAAGTAAAACTGAAGTGTATGAGTGGTACTGACGTTTCAGAAGGGGTGAAATGTTATGTGAGGACCAGCCAAGATCTGGCTGACCTTCAACCTGCCGAAATGATGAAAATCTTGAAAACGTTCACAATGCAATCAATGCAGATTCGTCATCGGACCATTGATGAGATCTCTGAAATAGCTGGTTTGTCTTGGAGATCAGGTCAATGAACGTTAATAGAAGATTTGAATATGAAACGTGCTTCCGCAAAATTCGTTCCTCGGTTGTTGGCAGAGGATCAAAAAAATAATCGTTTGAATGTTTGTTACAATTTAAGGGAACAAGCTGGAAATGACCCACAGATTCTTCTAAAGTTGTGACTGCAGATGAGACGTGGTGCTATGGTTACGACCCGGAAACAAAACACGCATCGAGCCAATGGAAAACTCCTAATTCTCCAAAAGCAAAAGGCCCGTGAGGTTCAATGAAATGTTAAGATCATGTTGATTAGTTTTTTTGATACTAATGGAATTGTGCATAAGGAATTTGTTCCTCCTGGACAAACTGTGAATTAACAATTTGATTTGAAGGTGTTGAAAAGATTACGCGATAGCGTATGGAAAAAAGACCAGAAATGTGGAGCAGCGGTGATTGATTCCTTTACCACAACAATGCCCCTGCTCACATGGCCTTGAGTGTGCATCAGTTTTTGGCAAAAAAACAACATGATGGTTATCACTCATCTTCCCTATTCACCTGACCTTGCACCATGCAACTTTTTCCCGTTCCCTTGTATGAAAGGCCAGATGAAAGGGAAACATTTTGCTGATGTCAGCAAAGTGAAAAAGAATATGCTGGAGGTCTCGAACATCAGCAATGAAGAGTTCCAAAAACGTTTTCAGCAGTGGGAAAAACATTGGTACAAGTGTATCGAGTCAAAAGGAGATTACTTTGAAGGAGACTAGACTTGTAGTAGCATAAAACCGAATAATCCATTTTATAAAAATAATTCCGGTTATCTTTGTGTCCCCCCTCGTACACCATGTGTGAACACCATCATCATGGTGTAGGCATGGTTCCCTTAGCCTCTCTTCTTTCCTCTCTGCTGTCCACAATTTTGCAGCCCCCTGCTATTGTTTGTGAAGTCACAAAGTTTGAATTCATTGGTGACCAATGTAGTCCATGACCAAATTACGAGGGGGACCCCAAAAAAAAAAAGGATTTTCTTTAAAAAAGAAGATTTATTTACATTTTGAACAAAAAACACTTAATCCCCTTCAAAATACTCTCCATTGGAGGCAATACACTTGTTCAATCTTTGTTCCCACTGTGTGAAGCATCTCTGGAACTGCTGAAGCTTGATGTTGTTGAGTGCCTCCTGCGAAACTGTTTTCACTGCCTCCATGGTGGCAAATCTCTTTCCTTTCAATATTTTTTTTATTGTCGGGAATAAAAAGAAATCACAGGGGGCTAGGTCCAGTGAATAAGGTAGGTGGGGAACGAAGGTCCATCCCAGAGAGGCCAAATACCGGGTCACAGACAAGCTGTGTGAGCTGGGGTGTTGTCATGATGGAGAAACCAATCACCCAATCTCCACAATTCTGGGCGTTTTCTTCGCACATTCTCTCTCAATTGCCTCAAAACCTCCAAGTAAAATTGCTGATTGAAAGTCTGTCCAGAATTCCCGGTGCACGATTCTTTGAACACTGAAAAAAACAATGAGCATCGTTTTCACATTTGACCTCAATTGTCTTGCTTTTTTCAGTCTCGGTGAAGTGGGCGTCTTCCATTGGCTCGAAGCTTGTTTGGTCTCAGGGTCGTACCCATAGCACCAACTTTCGTCGCCCATGATGACCTTAGAAAGAAAGTTTGGGTCACTATCAATCTGATTTTTCAACTCCTAGCACAAAGTCAAACAATGTTTTTTTGGTCCTATGTGAGCAGGCAGGGAACAAACTTCATGCCAACGTGTCTCATGTTCAAATCCACGGTCAAAATCGGCTGACAGGAACTCCAACTCACACCTGTAGCTTCTGAGATCTTGTCAATTGTGTACCGACGATCCTCGTTGATTTTTTCTCAAATTTTTTTGACATTCTCATCGGTACGACTTGTTGACGGGTGCCCAGAATGAGGATGATCTTCAATGCTCATTTCTCCTCTTTTGAACCGCGCAAACCACTCGAAAACTTGTGTATGGCACAGTGCTTCCTCCTTAAAGGCCTTTTGAAGCATTTCATGTGCTTCTGTGGCCGTTTTTCCGAGAAGGAAACAAAATCTCAAGCAGATTCGCTGTTCAGTACGGTCAGACATCACGATTTCACGAGAGGAGCTTGACAACACTTGGGAGAATTGACAACACAAGCCCATACAACCTTCTACGGTGACGTCCACCTGGCTTCTGACTCGTGAAGGGTGCAACTACACTCGCCTAGCAGGGGAACACTCAAATACGATTAGGTAGAGCTCCCCGAAGCCGGTCCAGTTTTTTTTGGATCCGCCTTCATATGTCTTCACCCTACAAACCAAGTGTCTAGGGGCTTGAAACTGCAGGATGTGCCAGGTATGCACTCCTTGCATCTTATTTTGTCCTTTCTGCTATCTTGCTTAGCATGCAAGTAATGTCTTGCATGTCCCATAAAGGGTTGTATGTACTTAAATTACATGAATGGTCAAATGCATGTACATATTCCACCTGACTGATCCACAGTCAAGTTAATTCTGTTACTGAAATATATATATAGTCCAATAACAGACTATGGAGGGCACAAATATACACCACAGATTACACTAAAACCATATTACTACCATACACCAACTGTGCCTCTTACTGATCACTGCTGTCTGACACAGCTAGTGCAAGGCATTGGCAAGACGGAACACTTGATATCCTTTACCTTCGTATACGGATCTACAGATGCAACTGCAGCTGCATTCATCTGTAGTTGCAGATGGAATATAACTTACCTCTAAGACTGTAGTAGTCTACCAAAGGTTTAGTCTGCTTATGATATGCTTCAAGACGTTGCTTCAAAGCATGGGCATTGTCATCATTACGGCGAATCAGTGTTTCACCAGTAAGCTATGATAAACAAACAAGAATAATTAATAACCAGAAATTTACTTGTATTTAGAATAAAATCTGTCATATGTACTACAACAGAATGACCTTTATCATGTCCCTGAGCATAGCAGCTGTCTCAAGATGTCTCAGCACATATAGGATTTCTTCTCCATAAAGGTGCCATGTTCACAGATATAACAAAAGACAGCCACAGAGAGAGAGACATACATGCACACAAATGCACAGCCATACACACTGCTGTGGCATGAAACCAAAAGTAACTTTAACTTCGTGTGATAAAAAATGCTGCACCATGACAGCCTTGATGTCTTCATCTGACCTTAATCTGTGAAACTTTATCACACTCTTGAGGGGCCAAACACATGACAGTCACACAGCCACAAGTTCTACTACTCACATATGCCAAGTAATTTCAGATTATCCCTGTAAGGAGTACAAAGACACTAACTGCCCTTGGGTACGTGAGATTTGCGGTTCTCACAGTAGCACTGCTAGGGATACTTTCCTTTGTACATGGTGGAACAGTCAGGTTTTTTAATCCTTTGGTGCTGGAATTAAATGTAGAGGATGTACACTGTAAAGGTAAATCTGCCCCATTACAGGCCTGGACAGGCCCAGAGGGTTCCAGGAAGTTAAGATTCCCAGATCTCATGACAACGGCACAGGATGGTGGTAGGTTGTGAGCTTTACGCGCCAGCTGCCTTTACCCCCAGGAAATACTCCTGGTACTCATTTCTTTTAGAGGCTGATTCGACCCCAGGGCCATAGTGCGATCGGAAGGATTTTATGTCAATGAAAAACCCACTAACACCAGCTGGGATCGAACCAGAGACCTTCCGATTTGTAGCACAGCACCTTAACCACTGTGCTACCGTGGTCCCCTGTACTCTGTAAAATATGGTAATTTAAATGCCCGCCATTACTTTGTGTGCTCTTGGCAACTTACATCACTGCACACTGACCACATTCGACTTCCAGACCCAAAGGGTTAAAGGAGAAGAAATGAACATTTACTCAAATTACTTATTAAAATGATTTTCTCCCATCCTATCAAAATGTTCTCACCATGCACTTCTATGATCTTCTATAATATCCAAAATGCTTTATAATCTATTACTTCCTTTCATCTGGATGTTATAAATCTGTACTTCCTCCTTAAAACTTTCAATCCTCTTTTGACCTCAGAGTGTAACTCCCACCACCGAGGTCAGAAAATGTACTGTAATATAATTCTAAGGAAAGAATTTATGGTAATGCAGCCGAACACCAGCAGTCTACTGGACTATCGGCTGTGGGAAAGCATTTCTGTTCCTCAACCCTCTTGCTTTTACCCACAACCCTCCACTCATGACAGCTTCAAAACTATTCTGAGAACCAGATATTTGGAAATTCAGTTCAGCATTTGTGTTGACAAAGTTTATGGTTTTATTTCGGTAAAGAAATTTGTGACTTTCGGTTTTGTTGTGGGGGTTTCCTTCCCATGGAAATTTAAGGTTAACTTCTTAGAGTTTTAAATTGGCCAGTCAACGAAAAGTGAAACCCTTTTGTTGTCGGACTAATCACTAAGGGGAAGGGTGTTGGAGGTGTCACCCTGGAGAGTGAGGAGGTAGAAGTGTATATGGGGGACTAAAATTTTGGTAGTAGAAGAAGAAGAAGAACAGAATGATAGTTAGTGGTGAGACTGGACAGAAGCGGCGTCCACGGACCGAAGTATACTAGACTGTACAAAACAAAATAAAGTGGCATCTATAGTGAACACTATCATGAGGCACTTGAGAATTTCTCATGCTCTGAAGGCCAAGACCATGCTTCTGATTCTCCTGATCCATCCAAAACGAATGGAAAAGGATATCAGAATATATCTCGTTGTTGTGGGCATAAAAGGATCTCCAACAGAAGGCGACAGTAACGTAGACCAGATGGTGTCCAACAGCATGTAGCTTTCTACCTCTGAATTCTATACTATTAGGAAGGCAGCTAAATTTTAGCTTTCTCATTAAGAAACCTGTCACTGGAACTACATTTACCTTCAACTTATTTGTGTCTTCAGGCAAAAAATGGACAACAGAGACTGCAGTTCCATACAGTAGCAAAATATATTGCAAAATTGTGGTAGAAAAAATCACATATAGTCTGATATAAATAAACATGCCTACCAAATCATGTCAGAAAACAGTAATCTTTGCAGTAACTAAACGATGTCAAATCACATATACCACGTGTCAAAATTTATGCTAAATACAGTTTATCTAGTATACAGTGGTATTCTTACATCATCTTTCATGGGTACCCGAGGTGGGTGGAATTCCTCGTGGTACGAGCGTCCACTGGCAGGATGTATCAGTCTCCCTGTGATGCGGCGTACCAGAAGGCTGTCATCAATTTTGAACTCAATCACAGCATCAAGATTTTGTTTTCTTTTATCAAGAAGCTTGTCCAACTGCAAAATACAATAACATTACCACTAATACACCATTGAAAGTGTTCTTTGTGTGAACTGCAAAGAACAAATGCAGTACCACTAGGTAATACCAATTTGTTTGCACATTTCATTTCCCAAATTACAGACAGGATTTCAATTTATTATTTGGGGGATCCATATAAAGAATACAAAGCTGTAGTGTGTATATATCTGTATATACATACAGTCATGAACACAACAATATTACAATTAGTAGCAATATATAATATACAACTACATGTTTCGGCCCTGTACGTAGGCCATCATCAGGTTGTCCAAAGAACTTATTAAGTGACTACACAGTATGTGTGGTAATTTTGGAAGGGGGGACGAGATCTCGTCTTACATCATAAATCGTGAGGTTAGTAAATGTTGCCAGCATTTATATTGATGCGTACTTCATCATGTAAATTTATAGGTGTTCATCTTATGATCCTATCATGTGATTAAATAAATGTGTTAAGTTTACAATTGATGTAACCCCTTAACATGTTTATTTAATCTCATGATAGGATCATAAGATGAACACCTATGCATTCACATGATGAAGTACACATCAATATAAAAGCTGGCAACTTTTATTAACCTCACGATTTATGATGTAAGACGAGATCTCGTCCCCCCTTCCAAAATTACCACACATACTGTGCAGTAACTTAATAAGTTCTTTGGACAACCTGATGATGGCCTACATACAGGGCGGAAACATGTAGTTGTATATTATATATCGCTACTAACTGCAATATTGTGTTCATGACTGTAAGTATATATAGATATATACACATTACAGCTTTGTATTATTTACTTAACACAATGGGGATTATACACCTTAAGACCATATAAAGAACTTTACATTTTAATTTAACAACTATTTTTCATAATTGTGTTTTATAAATGGCCTATCCTACAAATGACTGGTAATAACATACACATCCCACTACGATTTTGTCAAATATTCTTTCAAAATGATGAACATTTAACAAAATACAATGAAAAATGTTTTTCAGACTGCATGCAGCATATACATATTGTCATCAGCATCATAATCACAGATTTATGTTTGCAGTAGATGAACATCAAAGGCCACAGAATTATACCATACACGCACAGGATATTTTGATACTGTGCACGTCTCATACTGTAAATACTTACCCTTCAAAAAATGGGAATTGTGATTTTAAATCTCCTGGTTCTACAGTCTTATGGCCATATTTTAACTAAGGGGTAGTTGTTTTAGTACTGAAATACTGCCATGCTCAGCTGGCTGGACCATGCATGTGCATCACAATGATGCTACATACAGCAAGTGTAAAATATAAACGTGTGCGTGTGTGTGTGTGTAAAATCTGTCAAATGACAGTCCTCAGATGAGCTAAAATGTGGAATCTGGAGTATAGCAACTCATGTTTCATTCTGTTAATGCCATATCCCAAGTACATACTCACTTTGTAGTTTGGGGCTGATCTCTGCAGCTCCATTTCCCATATATTTCCCCAGCATATAAAATCACAGAGCTGAGTCCTGAATTGTACATGGTCTGTCCACATGACAAACAACATTGTGCTCTATAAATACTAACCTTCTCTGCTTGTGGCACAGTTCTTGGAAATCCATCAAGAAGAAACCCATTTTTACATTCTGGTCGATCTAAGTTGGTTTCCACTAGACTCACAACCAAATCATCATTGACTAATCTTCCTGTACAGGTGAAAAAGGAAGTATATTAAATGACAGTGCTACACAAATTTGTCCCATAAATACCATCTATATCACCAACAGTTTTGTACCTGTCAGCATAAAGTGATAAATTTATAAAACACTGTACATTGTAAGGAAAAGTGTGATTTATGTTTCATAGAATACCATGCTCAGTAATCTCTACAGTGTTCAATTATCAACATGATGTGAGCGATTAAAGAATATACACAGTGCATATGATGGTAACAATTTGTGGAAAGCAGAGAAACTGAAATTCTTAGGGGATAACATGCAGTACTGTTCAACATAAAATTATTAAAACAATCGTACAGCGCAGGAGTTATAAACATGGACCGTGGTGGACTGAAAGGTATTTAGGTAACAAGTAATTCCTATCTTGTACTGGGGTAGAAAATTTATAACAATAGGAATTAAGGAGTGCATACTATGTGCAAACCTACGGTTCATCAATGCTGAGGGCATGTGCATGTAAACTATAAATTAGTTCTGAAACTATGCTGCAATGGACCATGTAAATGAAAATTATCATCGAATCTTTTATGTGCTCTCCATTGGGATTCACTTAATAAACAACTAAAGTGTATAGCGTATTACTGGACACATCTATGTGATCATTTCGGGCAGTTTTTACACATAATTACTTGCATTTCTCTACGGTACCTGCTTCCACTTCTGTTTTAATTTTTCGACCCAGAGGAGAATCTGAGGATATCTCCGCACGCAACATATCTCCCGTTGAGAGATGACACACACAAAATTTATTTTTAAGCAGTGGAGCCTGAAAACATAAGTGACTGCAAAATCAATTCTTTAATCACTTGTGCAACAAATATTGTATTCAAATTAAGTTACTTAACCTACCTGTGTTCCTTTACCGGAACCAGGTGGTCCTAGAAGAATGGCATTTATTCCTATAGGTTCTTCTACTGCTTCTTTAGGTAACGGTTGTGCTAAAGGCGGCATATTTTATCAAACTGTTTTAATCCACACCTTTGTCCAAAATAAAAATGTCGTGTTAGAGACCTAAAGATACTTCCCTGCACTACCCACGGCTTACATTCAACTGAATTGATGACGTTACACTGGTTATTACCGACACAGGGTCACTGGCTATAAAACAATCGTCCATTCAAATAATGTCGTATCTTATCCGTGGTTAGCACAGACACACACGACGGACGGTACCCGTATATCAGCTGTGCGACAAGCGCGGTAAAAACCGAGCAGCCTAAACAGGTATGTCAAGTAGAGCCGATTGCCGAGGTTACGTAATCTTCAAGGGCGTGTATTTGAAGTTACCATTTGAAATTTACAATTACATAATTGTAATATTATCCATAATTTTAAATAGTACAGTCAATTCATATGATTACGCAAAAAAAAATCACATAGATTTATCACTTGTGAAGATTATCCCATTAAACGCCATCAAGTATTCTAGGAAGTCACTCGCGCATAAGAAAAAAAGTCATCGTTGTAATTTATTCAAGGACGTCACTGTGCACGGAAGTTTAGAGTGTAAAGTAAAATTTTACGGGTTTATTTAATCACAGATACCGTAGTTCATTATTGCTACAAAATAACTCCAGCCATTCGTAGTGTCAAGTACTTTATTGATAGTTCTCTGCACCGCATTGCGTATGAGACCATTGATAATGTGCCGTTTGTTAATCTATCAAGGACGGTAATTCAGGACGGTATAAAAGCGAAGAACGAGTTGACTGCGCAATTGGAGCGTTGTAAAATGGAATGGTTGTTTTCGTCATTAGATGCTTTATTTGAATTTCCAAGATGGTATGTAGGTGCAATCCTCGGAACAGGATTTTTGACATATTACCTGCGTGAAGCGGTGAAGGTATGTGTTTAAAGTGTAAGATATCTAAGACCCTGTTCATGAGAGACTGCAAGATACTGGGTTGCATGACTTGCATTGTCAAAATTATCACGTTTGTGTGTGTGGGCATATCATATGTAGATTTCCATTGAAATGACTAGATTATGTTGAAAAATCTCATGATAATTTTTTATATATTGTGTGAATACCAACATTGTTTAAAGAGTTTTTGTACAACTCTTAGTATTTAATGCTGTCTGACACAGGAACTATTAAATTTTCAAAAGAAGGATGACACATTCCAGAAAACCTTGAAACGAGATGTAGAATTTTTAAAATAGGATGGAGAAGGAGGCAAGAGAATAGTATTATTCTGTCAGGTTCTTTGACCACCATTATGTAAAAACATACTTTTGTAATTAAGACTGAAATTTGGAAATCCAGAATTTTGTAGGTGTAGGTACATGGAGACTCATACTACCTCTGCATAAAATTACACACGTCAAATGAAATATTGTAAGGAACATGAATATTCTTCACTTGTCATTGATTTGAGTATTAGGTTTAGCAACTTTAATTAATTTTTAAGTGGTCTTTCCCCTATATTATTTTTCATTGTCAATGTAGAATCATTTAATTTAACACTGTGTACATTCTGTGCGTAAAACTTCCTAAATTGTTTATTGAAATGAATGTGAAGTTGTACATGTCAACCACTTATTTGCAAAAGAGAAAACAGCAGTTCAGGACAGAATTTTCATTAGTAATGTACACCAAACCAGTGCTACAGATCATGGATTGTAGTAGTGAAAATTTACATCCCATCAGTACATACATACATACATACATATATTCTGTGGAGTCATAAGTGTGTCATAAAGACAGTACGATGTGGAACAAATCTTAAATACACAAATATACAAATTTACAGTGTAAAATACTACAAAACATTTTACAAAAATATTGTAAATAACTTTACACATAAAAAATATCTGCAGGATAAAAGCAGTAGGTATGTGGGTATTATCTGAAGGCTTCCTTAAATTTTGCTGTGTCATTGAGGATTTTTTAAACAGCATAGAACATACATTTTTTTTTATAAAAAGATAGCATTGGCATTTGATCTATGGAGATTATGCTTATTCCTTTTATTAATATCGTGTTTAGACAAATTTGTTTGAAAAATTTCCTTCTTCTTAATAATGAAGTGCATTAATGAACGCATGTACTGGCATGGAACAGGTAGGATCTCTAATTGTTTTAATTGACTTCTACATGCACTGTTGGGTTGTGCACCAGTCTGAAGCAGTATATCATGGATAGACATACTTTGCACAATCTGCCTTTTTTTTTTTGTATGCAGTTGTAGGTATAAATTCATTTATTTATTGTGTACACATATTTTGTTCATGGCTGCACTAAGGACATGTAGTATTTTACCTCTCTATTCTCAATATATGTTTTCTCTCTTAGTGTATATGGTGAACAACAAACATTTATTTACAAAAGCTCAGAAGTTCATAACCAGGACACTGGATCTGCTAATACCCTCTCCACTGAATCTCTAATAAATGTTCTCATGACATACAAAGATATTCCAGTATTAAGTACAGCTATTGTAGACTTAGGCCTCTCTGACCACCTCGCACAAATAGTGAAAATAAATATTAGTAAAAGAAATAGGAGAACTAAAATGGTTGTAAGAAGAAATTTCACACACAGTAGTATTGATGAATTTAAACATCTACTATCTAAGGATGTTTGGAATGATGTGTATAATTGCTTAGATGTAAACTCTTCTTTAGAAGCATTTTTAGGTACATATTTACACTGTTTTAATATAGCATTCCCATATAAGAGTGTAAACTTAAGAGAAAAATCAAACTAAAGGTGGCTTTCAAAGGGACTAATAGTGTCAAGTAAAAGATTGCAAACATTAAATAATCTAAAAAGATCATTTACCCTCACGAGGGAGGATCTGATCTATATAGAAAATTATCAAGGAATGTACAAAAGAGTATTAAGGGAAGATAAAAAAACAAGAAAATGATAGGTGTGTTATAGAGTTAACAGTTAGGATGAGAGCCATGTGGCAACTAATTAACAGAGAAATTGGTAAAGCCCCAGAAAATGAAGAAAAATTGGAATTGAGAATTGGAAATAAATTAATTTCAAACCCTACAGAGATTACAGATAAACTGAACACACACTTTAAGCACTGTGGAAGAATTGGTAAAACAAAAGAGCAATGGAAGGGTTTATGATTTAAAGATAAAACAATGTCCTAATTCCCTATTTATTTACCCTGTAACAGAAGAAGAAGTGATTGGTCTTACTAAGAGCCTGAAAGGGAAGCCCACTGCAGGTGATGATGACATACCTGAGAATCTAGTTAAACAACATGTGCAACTAAATAAAGGACCTTTGACACATATTTACAATTTATCACTGAACTCAGGTGTCTTCCCAGATACATGGAATACAGCAAAAGTGAAACCTTTATACAAAAAGGGAGATAAGTATGACATGAACTATAGACCAATATCAATAATACCTGTTTTCGCTAAACTTTTAGAAAGATTGATGTATAATAGGATAATATCCTTTTTATATAAAAACAAAATTTTATCAGAAGCTCAAAATGGTTTCAGGAAAGGAAGATCCATTGATACAGCGGTTCAGTCATTTATTGGTAGGATTCAAAAGGCCCTTGATAAACAAGTTAACACCATTGGAATATTTATTGATCTAACAAAAGCCTACAACATATTAAATCATGAATTATTACTAGAAAAACTATTTTATTACGGTATAAGAGGCTCCACTAACTTATGGTTTAGGTCTTATTTGACACACAGAAAACAATTTATTGAAATTTGTTAAAGTGACTCAAGCAGTATGAGGGTAAATAGATATAGGTCCTTCTCAATGGAAATGAATCAAGGTGCGCCACAGGGTTCGCTACTCAGTCCGTTGTTATTCCTTCTATATATAAATGACCTTCCTGTAAATATCCACAATGCAAATTTAGTTATGTTGCCGATGATATTATTGTGTTAATTTCAGACAGTGGTGAAAGATTGCTTCAAACCAAAATTGATAGGGTAGTTGCAGAATTGGAAACTTGGTTTAACAGGAACGACCTCATGATAAATGCAGGAAAAACAGGAGTAATGTTGTTTCATAACAGACAAACACATGTTTTATAAAACCTTTAGTGACTTTTAACAACATGAATGTGGATTACATAGCTGAAATAAAATTTCTTGGCATTCAAATTACAGATACACTAAAGTGGCACTCTCATATACAGTTACTAGCAGGTAAATTGTGTAAGGGAGCTTTTATGATAAAATCTCTTAAGGAGGTTTTGAGCCCGAATTTGATTTGAAACATTTACTTTACAAAATTTCACTCACTTCTCCGGGTTGGTATATTATTTTGGAGGGGAGCAGGGGGTGAGTTAACTACTAGAATACTTAGAATTCAAAAACGAGTGATAAGATCAATGGTAGCCGTAAGCGCAAGAACATCATGCAGACAGCTGTTTAAAGAATTGAATATTCTCACCTTGGTTTCACTATATATATATATATAATGGAGGTTATATGTTATATAAGAAAACACCACCAGTTTGTAGATCTAAATTCAAATATCCATGCTCATAGTACACGAAGAAAGATGGATATCCACATCCAATCGTACAATACTGATTTATATAAGAGAAGTGTAATAAATATGGGGACTAAATTATATAACAAACTTCCTGGTTACATAAAAGAAATAGATAGTTATAAGACCTTTAAGAAGGAATTGAAATCACTTCTTCTTCTGCATTACTTTTA
>Ga0131853_10014107_pt1 | contig 14642 bp, 10 predicted proteins | sample TergutLab28metaG_FD_92764 | JGI IMG/M metagenome (GOLD analysis project Ga0131853, IMG submission 92764) | Labiotermes labralis P1 segment gut microbial communities from Petit-Saut dam, French Guiana - Lab288 P1 (version 2) (version 2) | ecosystem: Host-associated > Arthropoda: Insects >... | reverse complement strand
GGCGACTATCGCAAGTGGGTCGAAACCAACTACGCGCAGCGCGCGTAAGGGTGGGAGCGATGGCACGCAAAGGCATCATTCTCGCCGGCGGCTCCGGCACGCGGCTTTATCCGATTACCCATGCGGTATCGAAGCAACTGCTGCCTGTCTACGACAAGCCGATGATCTACTACCCGCTTTCGACGCTGATGATCGCGGGCATTCGCGACGTGCTGATCATCTCGACGCCGCAGGACACGCCGCGCTTTGAAGCGATGCTCGGCGACGGCAGCCAGTGGGGCATGAATATTCAGTACGCCGTGCAACCGTCGCCGGATGGGCTCGCGCAGGCGTTCGTCATCGGGCGCGAGTTTGTCGGCAACGATCCGTCGGCGCTGATTCTCGGCGACAACATCTTCTACGGTCACGATCTCGCGAAGCAACTCGAGCGGGCGGATGCGCAGGAAAGCGGCGCGACCGTATTTGCTTACCATGTGCACGATCCCGAGCGTTACGGCGTAGTCGAGTTCGACAAGGGTTTTCGCGCGCTGTCCATCGAAGAGAAGCCCGCGCAGCCGCGTTCGAACTATGCCGTGACGGGGCTGTATTTCTACGACAATCGCGTGTGCGATATTGCGGCCGATATCAAGCCGTCGCCGCGCGGCGAACTGGAAATTACGGACGTCAATTCGCGCTATCTCCGCGACGGTGCGCTCGACGTCGAGATCATGGGCCGCGGCTATGCGTGGCTCGATACGGGCACGCACGATTCGCTGATCGAAGCGGCGACGTTCATCGCTACGCTGCAAAAGCGTCAGGGCCTCGTGGTCGCGTGCCCGGAAGAAATTGCTTACCGCCGTCAATGGATCGACGCGGAGCAGGTGCAGAAGCTCGCCAAACCGCTTTCGAAAAACGGCTACGGCAAATATTTGTTGAACCTTCTAACGGATCAGGTTGCATGGCAATCACGGTAACCGCTACGGTACTTCCCGAAGTCAAGATCATCGAGCCGAAGGTATTCGGCGATGCCCGGGGGTTCTTCCTCGAGAGCTTTAACGCGCGTGAATTCGCGGAGACGGTTCAGGCCGGAGTCGAATTCATTCAGGATAACCATTCGCGCTCGGCGAGGGGGGTCCTGCGCGGATTGCATTATCAGATAGAGCGTGCGCAGGGCAAGCTCGTGCGCGTGGTCGAAGGTGAGGTGTTCGATGTCGCCGTCGATATTCGTCGTAGTTCACCAAATTTCGGCAAATGGGTCGGCGTGAATCTCTCCGCTGATAATCACCGGCAATTGTGGGTGCCACCTGGCTTTGCGCACGGTTTCGTGGTGCTTTCGGAGTCTGCGCAGTTCCTCTACAAGACGACCGATTACTGGTACCCCGAGTTCGAGCGTAGCATCGCATGGAATGATCCGGAGATAGGCATTGAGTGGCCGATTGATTTCGTGCCTGTGCTGGCTGCGAAGGATGCGGCGGGCAAGCGCTTGTCCGAAGCAGACACTTTTGTGTGAGGGTGGCTATGGCGCCTCGGAAACAATCCACTATTCTGTTGACCGGCATTAACGGTCAGGTTGGTTTCGAATTGGCTCGCAGTCTTCAGGGGCTCGGCAAGATCGTGGCGCTAGATCGCAGCGGCATGGATCTGGCCAACCTCGACCAGGTGCGTCGGGTCGTGCGTGAGCTGAAGCCGAAACTGATCGTGAATCCGGCTGCGTATACCGCGGTTGACAAGGCGGAAAGTGAAGCAAATGTAGCAATGCGTCTGAACGCGGAAGCTCCCGCAGTGCTCGCAGAGGAAGCGAAGAAGCTTGGCGCAGGCCTCATTCACTATTCGACCGACTACGTATTCGATGGAACGAAGGATGGTGCGTACGTCGAGACAGATCCGACCAATCCGCAGAACGTGTACGGTCAGAGCAAGCTCGCAGGTGAGCAGGCTATTGTCGGGTCGGGCTGCAGTCATCTGATTTTTCGTACAAGCTGGGTGTATGGCACGCGGGGTAAGAATTTTTTGCTGACGATGCTGCGGCTTGGTGCGGAGCGAGATGAACTGAGCGTGGTTGCGGACCAGATCGGGGCGCCGACATGGGTGAATACGATTGCCGTACTTACTGCCAACGTGTTGGCTCAGGCCGCGGGCTCTGAGGTCGCTGGAGATGCAGATGAGTGGTGGCGTGAGTACTCGGGCGTTTATCATCTGACCGCTTCCGGCTCGGTTTCATGGCATGGTTTTGCTGAGGCTATCTTCGCGCAGGCGGGCCTGAAGACGCCCGTGGTCCGACCGATTCCGGCGTCGATGTACTCGACCCCGGCACGGAGACCATATAATTCGCGTATGTCAAATGACAGGCTCGAGCAGGCGTTTGGCGTGAGCGCGCCGGACTGGCGTGAGGCGCTGCGCCTATGTCTGGGTGGATGATGCCACAGTGGGTGGGGCGCTCGTGAGTTATGAAAAGATGTGGCGTGTACCTTCTGCTGCCCTAATGTAGCTGACGTGGATTGGTAAATCGTTTTTCTGGGTTTGTGCACTTCGGTCCCTGCGCGTGTTGGCTGGCAACACTGAGAACGCGAGTGCGAGTCCGCGCGCCTTTTGGGGAATCCCGTGGCGGGCGTCACGGTTATTGGACACTTCCTTGGAAGATAGATTGCAATGTCGTTGTTGTCAAAAGAGGGCGTATCACCTCTCGGGCGCAAGCTCATTATTCAGATCCCCTGCTATAACGAAGCCGCAACGTTGGGTATCACGCTGGCTGCTTTGCCGCGTAGCGTGCCGGGTTTCGATAAAGTCGAGTGGTTGATCGTCGACGATGGCAGTGAGGACAGCACTGTTGAAGTGGCTCTCGCGCACGGTGTTGACCATGTCGTGCGGCATACGCAGAATTTGGGCTTGGCGCGCGGTTTCATGAGCGGCCTGCACGCATGTATGCGGTTGGGGGCCGATGTCATTGTTAATACCGACGCAGACAATCAATACAACGCCGACGATATTCCGCGGCTGACTGCTCCCATCCTGGATCTCAAGGCGGATATCGTGGTTGGCGCGCGCCCCATCGAGACCATCGAGCACTTTTCGTTCATCAAGAAGTGCCTGCAGAGGCTGGGCAGTTGGGTGGTGCGGGTGGCTAGCAAGACAGATATCGCCGACGCGCCCAGTGGGTTTCGCGCCATCAGCCGGGAAGCGGCGCAACGGCTGGTCGTATTTAACGGTTATACCTACACGCTGGAAACCATCATTCAGGCTGGCCAGTGCAATATGGCCATCATGTCCGTGCCAATCCGGGTTAATGGAGATTTGCGGCCGTCCCGCCTGGTCAAGAGCATTCCATCGTATATCCAGCGTAGCATCCTTACGATTATCCGGGTGTTCATCATTTATCGGCCGTTCGTGTTCTTCGGAACATTAGGGGCTGGTGTGTTCGGTATCGGGCTGCTCATCGGCGTGCGGTTTTTGTCTTTGTATTTGGAAGGTCGGGGGAGTGGACATGTACAGTCTCTTGTGCTTGGTTCTTTGATGATGAGCTTGGGCTTTATCTCGATCATAACGGCCTTCGTGGCGGAATTGCTTGCAGTCAATCGCCGCTTGAGCGAAGACATTCGCTATAAGCTCAACGTCTTGCTTTATGGACAGGGCGTGAAAAATAACGATGGTGCAGATGAGGGCGGAAAGTGAGAGGGGCTGACCGTTTTACCGATGGCGAGAAGAAGCCACGTCTGGTGGTCTTCGTCGTTGGTTCGATTGCATTTGTCTGGGCGTTGCTAGTCAATGGTGCAATACCGTTTCTGATGCTGCCGGCGCTTGGGCAACCGGCAGTTATGCTGGGGTATGCCCAGGATTTTGCAGGTCAACCCTGGTATGCCGTTTATGCGCATTCTTTCGGCTACCCGGCGCCAACCGGGATGGTCATGGGGCTGCCGCTCGCTTACGTGGCGAGTCTGTTGTTGCGAATGGGGATGTCGCACACTGCTGTCTACTCCGGAGCAATGGTCTTGTGGCTAGGGTTGGCATATTGGGGGGCTTGGCGTCTTGCTGACTTGCTGGGTGCGCGTGGTGTATTACCTGCCTTGGCAGCGGCGACGTGGTTGAGCTTGCCGATGGTGTGGGTGCATGCCGCGTACTCTTCCCTAGGTGTGGGCATGGCGTTGTTGCCTACGTATTTTTATAGGGCACTGACCATGCTGGAGGCGGCCAGCGCGGACGGGCATTCCCCAGCCTCCATCGCAGCGTGTTTGCGTTTTGTGGTGCTCTGCATTGTTGCATTGTTCATGGACGGCTACACCTTCGTGATGTTTGCCGTGCTGGCGGCTTTGGCAAGTGGAGTACATCTCATACAGGAAAAGAGCGCACGCGAGTGGTTTCGTGTGGCGCTAATGCTGGCGGGAGGCTTTGGCGGGGCTTTTTTTTTGTATCGCTGGTATATGGGCGTGGGAGGCTATGATCCTGCGCCCATGGATTTCTATCGGGGCTGGGGGTTGGACCTGAGCTTTCTGCTTTGGCCGACCTCGGGATGGAACTGGGTGGTAGACGCCGTGGGTTTAGGGGCATCGCGTAGCGAGGTCAACACTTGGGGCGACATATCCGTATGGACGACTACCTTCGGTTTGCCTTTGGTTGTGGCGGGTATTGGCTGTGCCGTGTGCTTGTGGCGTCGTGATCGACGAGCCCGGCTGCTGGTGATAATCGCATTGATTGGGCTGTATTTTTCCCTTGGCCCGACACTGAAATTTAATACGCACAAACCCCCGGGGATGGTCGCGCAAGCGATGATGGCCGCGCAGTACGGCTGGTTCAGCACAAAAAATGCTTGGTTTTATGCGCATCTGCCTGGTTTCCGGAATATGCGCGCCAGTTATCGATGGGAAGCGATGTTTTTGCTCGGCCTGTGGGCGTTGCTGGCACTTGCATGCGGGCATGCCGAACAGCGTTTGCGCAAGGTTCTGGTGGGCGGATATTTGTTGTTGATTGCGTTGTTCATCCCAGCCCCCGGCCATCTGTTTGCCGATTATCGTCTCCATTTTCTAGGACTACGTGAGATTGATCGGTCGTTGGTTGCGCCATTGTCGTCTTCGCTTCGTAAAGGGGAGCGTGTATTATTTCTGCCAATCGGTAATGATGCCATCGTCGATTATCTCAGCCCTCAGCTGCATATTCGTAGCTTCAACGTCGGTGGAGATAAGCAGCTGGCTATGACCAGCGCACAATGGCCGCAGCAGGTTCAGCGATTCTCTAACGGAGGCTTGTCGATTCAGGATGTGCCTGCATTGCGCCTGATGTTGTTCGATGGGCAGGTTGATGCCGTTGTCATCCCGTATTTCGATATGCTGAGGTCCGTGCATATGTGGCCGTGTGCAGGCAACCGACGGGATTTTTCAGCGCGTGAACTAGGCTGGCTGTCTTGGCCGAGGTATGTCTGCCCGGCGCAATACAAGACGACATATCAAACTATGCTTGAATCGCTTAAATCGGATAGTCAACTGTCGGTCCAGGATAATAAGTTCTACGCCGTGATTCGACTAAAGCCGGGAGCCTCAAAAGAGCAAGCCATGACTGAAATGGCGGCACATTTGCATTTTCCGGTGAATATCGTGACCGATAAGTGGGCCGATTGGCTTTTGGGCTCGGGGTGGTATGCCGCAGAGCCGACACGGAGATGGTCCGGGGTGCATGCAAACCTCGCGGTGCCGATACCGGAGTCGTGTCATGGCGGTGGTTGTAAACTGGCTTTCCGGTTCCTGGCCTTCGGTGCGTCAGCCCAGCGGCCGGTGAGCGTGCGTATTTCCTCTATCGACCAGCGGCTGAAGAACCAGGCGGTGGAGGTTATGGTCACAGATGCCGCCGAACATGAGGTAGTCATGTCGGTGCCTGCGCAAACTAATTACGCTGAGTTCTCTGTCGAGGTCCCGCAGGCAATATCGCCCTTCGCCCTGAACGGTAGCCCCGATCACCGTACCTTGGGTATTTCGCTGGGAAGCATTGATCTGCTCGGCCCGGGGGGTAGAGCCGGCGTGGATAGATTTGCAGAAGAGGGGCGGGGGTGAAAGCACTCTTCATAACTAGAAAGTGGCCTCCCGCTGTCGGCGGGATGGAGCAATACTCTTGGATGCTTGCAAGAGAGCTGAACCATCTAGGTAACATAGAGGTTCGCGCCTTGCCGGGGCGCAGGGATGGGCGCCCGCCTTCGATGTTGGGCTTGGCCTTGTTCATTTGTGCAACGGCGTTTTGCCTGCTGAGGAACGTGCACAAAGACGTTGTGCATATCGGAGATTTGGTCCTTTGGCCTCTTGGTGTGGTTGCCAGGGTTACGAATTCGGGGACGCAGTGTTTTACCACTGCATATGGCTTGGATATCGTCTATGGGTACAGAAGCGGCTTACTACCTAGGCTGTATCGTTGGTATTTGCGTCTCGGTGTCCGGTGTTCCCGGCGTTGGTTGAATGTCATTGCGATATCAAATGCCACTGCGCAGTTATGCCATGAGGTGGGGTTTGAACGGATTCGGGTTATTCCCTTGGGGGTCGATTCCGACAGGTCTACAGCAGTTGCGCAGGGTGACGAAACGGTGATGGCGCCGTACGTGCTGTACGTGGGGCGTCTGGTAAAGCGAAAAGGGGCGGCTTGGTTTGCCGACCAGGTTCTGCCTCGATTGGCGCCGGATATAAAATTTGTCGTTGTTGGTGCCGCGTGGGATAAAGATGAGCATGCAGCGCTTATAGCAAACGCTCGAGTCGAATATCTTGGTGTCGTTTCGACTGAGAAGATGCGGGGTTTGAGAAAGAATGCTATTGCAGTCGTGATGCCTAATGTTCCGACAAATGGGAAAGATATCGAAGGTTTCGGTTTGACGGCGCTCGAAGCTGCGGCAGACGGCGGGGTGCTTGTTGCCAGCGGGATAGAAGGAATTACGGATGCGGTAATAGATGGGCAGACTGGATTTCTCCTCCGGGCGCAGGATCCTCAAGCGTGGGCTGACAAAATCCAGGGGATTCGCGAGTGGACGCATGACCGGCGCGTTGCTTTCGTGCGAGCAGCACAAGTCTTAATCAGGGAACGATATTCGTGGCAGCGCGTGGCGCGGGATACCTTCGCGTTCTATCACGAATCGAGGCGACTGTGATCCTGCGGAGCGGGCGCTGGCGGAGTGTGGGCGAGTCTCGCTTGGCATTGCGGCGGGCAGTCTGCGAGGCATGATAGGGATTGTGGATGGCTACATTGCCCGTAACGAGGCAGTGGGATGTTTCGAACGATGCGATGTGGTTGTATTACGCCGTCTCAAGGGGAGGCTCGCCTCATGACGCGGGTGGATTGGATGAGTGAAGTCTCGCAGGTCAAGACGCATGCCATCATGGATCAGGACTTGCGTCGCGCAAAGGCGCGCACAATTGAGGCGCTGTTGGCCGACTTGGGTCCGGATATTGGGCTGGGGAATATGTTCGAAGTCGGGAAGCGGTCGGGATATATGGCAGCTTATTTCGCAGTATGCTCAGGGACGCAGGTTGACGTTGTAGATGTCGCGGACAAACGGCAGGTCACGAAGGGCTATGCATTCCGTTTTGTTACCAGCACGGATTTGCAAAAATGGTTTCAAGACGCGTTTTTTCGTGTAACGCCGACTCGGATCTTCATATGTCGCAAGCCACAGCTGTGACGCCCCGCCTTGGGCGAAAGGGGGGCAGGCGCCTGGCTATAATGGTCTCGTTTGCTGCGATGGGCTTCTTCGCTTGGTCCGTACGCAGTCATATAGCAGACATGCCAGAGGTGCACTGGACTGAGCAAGGGGCGATTGCGTGGCTGGTATCGGTACTGCTGGGTGCGGCCGGAGTGGGCTTGAACGGTTTTGTATGGCACCGCTTAATTGCGGACCAGGGGTGCCGGTTATCGGTGCGCAAGGCGCTTGCGTTGTGCGCTGTTGCTCAGTTCGGGAAATATATTCCTGGTAATATCGGTCAGCATATCGGGCGCGTTTGGCTCGCTCAGCGAGAAGGCATTTCGGTCGCGCTGACGCTTGCGACGATGCTGATCGAGATACTGTGGGTAACGGGAGTGGCGGTTGGTTTGTCCGTCGTGGCATTGGCCCTTTATGTCGATACCCATGCGGCCGGGCTAAGTATCCGGTTCAGTACCGCACAGCTGTCCGTGATAGTGGCGTTATTGATGTCTACCCCGTGGGTAGGCATTTGGGTGATCAAACGCTTCCTGCCGCATCTGGCTGCGCGTTTGGTTGGCGGTGGCACTATCGCACTGCCACGAATCAGTACTGCCTTGGTCGTCAGTGTGGCCTACCTGTTGTGTTTCGTACTTTTGGGCGGGATGGTCAAATTGCAGGCCGTGTCGCTTTTCGGCGTACATACCGGGTCGTTCATCCAGCTTACATGCCTGTTTGCTGCGGCTTGGTTGGCCGGTTACGTAGTTCCCGGGGCACCCGCCGGACTCGGCATTCGCGAAAGCATGATGTTGGTGCTGATGGGGCCCATACTGGGTGCGGGGACGGTAGTGGGACTCGCGGTCACCATGCGCGTGACGACTTCGTTGGCTGATCTGTTGGCCTATGTCGTTGGGGTATGGCTGCGGCGCTCATGAGCGGCTAACGGCCCAATTGGTGCGCGTAGCTGACAAGAAAGCGCTCTAGAATTCGGGTTTTCGCCGAATTCGCAACAATCGTTACAAGTCAAAACCGGGTTGTTTGATTGCCCGCACGGTACAATCCATCCCAATTTTCATAAGATTCTTATCTTTTTCTAGCGTTCAACATGCTGATCCCAGTCATTCTTTCAGGTGGTGCCGGTACCCGACTCTGGCCGGTTTCTCGCGAAGGCTGTCCCAAGCCCTTTATGAAGCTTGCCGATGGCGAGAGCCTGTTGTTCAAGTCTTATAGCCGTGCCGCAGCTGTCGGTACCGGCGATATCCTCACCGTGACTAACCGTGACTATTTCTTCATGAGCAAGGACGAGCTCGCTCAGGTGAAGCCGGCCCAGTGTGGTGCCTTCCTGCTTGAGCCAGTCGGCCGCAACACCGCGCCTGCCGTGGCCTTGGCCGCGCACTATGTGGCCGCCAGATTTGGTCGTGACGCGTTGATGCTGGTTCTGCCGGCTGACCATCTTGTCCAGGATCTGTCGCGATTTAATCACGCCGTGGAAGCGGCGGCCAGCCTGGCGCGTCAAGGCAAGCTCGCCACCTTTGGCATTATCCCCACCGCGCCCGAGACCGGCTTTGGTTATATCGAGGCCGGCGGCGATCTGAATGGGGGCAGGCAGGTCAAGCGTTTCGTCGAAAAACCCAATGAGGACAAGGCGCGCGAATACTTGGCCGCCGGTAATTTTTACTGGAACTCGGGCATGTTCTGCTTTGCAGCTGGCGTTATTCTCGACGAAATGGCTAAGCACGCGCCGGACGTTGCCCAAGCCGTCGATGCTTGCTGGCAGGCCATGGGGCAGGCGGACGGTGCCATGATTGAGATCCCCACCGAGGCCTTCGGTCAGGTGCCCGATATCTCTATTGACTACGCCGTCATGGAGCGTTCGAGTGAGGTGGTCGTGGTGCCCGCCGATTTCGGGTGGAGCGATATTGGTTCGTGGGTAGCCGTGCGTGAACTGGCCCAAGCGGACGTCAACGACAACCGCGCCACCTCGCAAAACGCCATCTTCGTGGATAGCCGCAATACGTATGTACAAAGCGAAGGTCGTGTCGTGGCGACTGTGGGCGTCGACAATCTTATGATTATTGACACTCCCGACGCTCTGCTGGTGGCCCATCCCGATAGGGCGCAAGATGTCAAGAAGGTTGTGGCTCAGCTTAAGAAGTCGGACCACGAGGCCTATAAGCTACATCGCACTGTGACGCGCCCATGGGGTACCTATACCGTGCTCGAAGAGGGCACCCGTTTCAAGATCAAGCGGATTGAAGTTAAGCCGGGCGGCACCCTCAGCCTGCAAATGCACCATCATCGCAGTGAGCACTGGATTGTCGTGAGTGGCATGGCCAGGGTGGTTAATGGCGACAAGGAAATCCTCGTTGGAGCAAATGAGTCCACGTATATCCCCGCGGGCCACAAACACCGCTTGGAAAACCCTGGCGTACTCGATTTGGTGATGATCGAAGTGCAAAGCGGTGAGTATCTGGGTGAGGACGACATCGTCCGCTTTCAAGACATTTACGGACGCGCTTGATGCTGGATATGCTGAAGGCTTTGTGGAGCTACCGCGGCTTCATACTTGGAAGTGTGAAGCGCGAGTTCCAGTCCAAGTATCGCAATTCCCTGCTCGGCGCGGCTTGGACGGTGCTTAATCCGCTGTCGATGATCGTGGTTTATACGGTGATCTTTTCCAAGGTCATGCATGCACGCTTGCCCGGGGTGGACAACAACCTTGCCTACAGCATCCACTTGTGTGCGGGCGTTCTCACCTGGGGCCTGTTCACGGAAATTGTTGGCCGAGGGCAAAACATTTTCATCGAAAATGCCAACTTACTTAAGAAGTTGAGCTTCCCGCGACTATGCCTGCCGGTGATCGTGGTGGCCAACGCTTTGGTCAATTTTGTCATTGTCTTCGGGTTGTTTACCTTGTTTTTGGTGTTTTCCGGTAATTTTCCCGGCTGGGCGTATTTGGCCCTGATTCCCACGCTCGCATTGTTAGTGCTATTTGGAATTGGTTTGGGCATCACGCTGGGCGTGCTCAATGTATTTTTCCGTGACGTGGGGCAGTTTTTTGGCATTTTCCTGAATTTCTGGTTTTGGCTTACGCCTATTGTTTATGCGGTTGAAATATTGCCCCAGCGTGTGCAGTCGTTGATGCGCTTCAATCCCTTGGCGCGTTTGATGGAAGCTTTCCAGTCGATTCTTGTGCTTGGCGCTTGGCCCAATTGGTACAGCATGTGGCCCGTGTTGGTATTGGCGCTTGCGTTGTGTGTGCTCGGTATGAGGCTGTTCCGCAAGCATGCGGGTGAAATGGTGGACGAACTGTGATGAGCACCATTACCGTTAGCAATCTGGGCAAGGCCTATAAAAAATATCCCTCCCGTTGGTCGCGTTTGTTGGAGTGGTTGGACCCGCGCGACAAACCACGCCACGAATTGCATTGGGTACAGCAGGGGCTGAATTTCGAGGTTCGTGCTGGTGAGGCTGTGGGTATCATCGGTATGAACGGCGCAGGCAAGAGCACCCTGTTGAAGATGATCGTGGGGACGACGCAGCCGACCACCGGTAGCGTGCAGATGACTGGGCGCGTGGCGGCTTTGCTTGAGTTGGGAATGGGCTTTCATCCCGATTTCACGGGTAGGCAGAATGCCATCATGGCCGGGCAACTGCTCGGTATGAGTGTGGAGGAAGTGCTGGCTCTGATGCCAGAGATCGAGGCTTTCGCCGAGATTGGTGAATACATCGATCAGCCGGTACGGGTATATTCGAGCGGCATGCAGGTTCGGCTGGCTTTTGCAGTGGCTACAGCACACCGCCCCGATGTGCTGATCGTCGACGAAGCGCTATCAGTAGGGGATGCTTACTTCCAGCACAAGAGTTTTGATCGCATCCGTGAGTTCCGCAAGCAAGGAACTACACTGCTGATTGTGTCGCATGACAAACAGGCGATTCAATCCATTTGTGATCGAGCCATTCTACTAAGTGGCGGCAAGTTAGCCATGGAGGGCGAGCCCGAAGCAGTAATGGACTACTACAACGCCTTGCTTGCGGATCACCAAAATCAAAGCGTGCAACAGGAAGTTTTGGAAAATGGCAAGGTGCAGACTGTTTCCGGAACCGGTGAAGCCGTCGTCGAAGAGATTGCACTGTTGGATGCTGACGGAAAACGCATCGAGGTAGTAGACGTCGGCCAGTCCGTGACGCTGCGAATAGATGTGCGCGTTCATGCATTTATCGAGCGGCTTGTACTAGGTTACGGTATTAAAGATAGATTGGGCCAAGTGGTTTATGGAACAAATACTGATTTGAAGAAGCAGCCGCTGGTGAATGTTCGTGCTGGCTCCTTGATTCGGTTTAATGTTACTTTTTCCGCTTCTTTGGGAGCAGGAACGTATTCCATACAGACTGCATTGGTTAGCACCGATACGCATTTAGTCGATAATTACGAATGGCGTGATTTGGCATTGGTTTTTAATGTCATCAACATCAGCAAACCGACTTTCGTGGGCTTGGCGTGGATTGATCCTGAAATTGGCATAGAGCAACGATGAGATTTATTTCTTACGCACAGAACCTGGAGGATGTCATTTTATGGCGTGCTTTGAAGAAGGCGGAAAAGGGTTTTTATATCGATATAGGGGCTAATGATCCCAATATCGATTCAGTCACCAAGGCTTTTTATGAACGAGGTTGGCGCGGTATTAATATCGAGCCACTGCCATCCCATTGGAATGATCTGCAGCAGCATCGTCCTGAGGATGTCAATCTCCAGTGTGCTGCTGGCGACGCGCGCGGTGAGCTAGATCTTTGGGAGGCTGATGTTCGTGGTTGGGCCACATCGTCTCCATCGGTGATAAAGAAACACCAAGAGGACGGGCATCAAGGAACTTGGCACAAAGTTGCAGTGCGAACTCTGACGGAGATTTGCGAGGAGTACGTTTCCGGTGATATCCATTTTCTAAAGGTGGATGTCGAGGGCTTCGAGCAGTCCGTCATAGCTGGGATGGATTTTGAGCAATTCCGTCCTTGGGTTGTCGTCGTTGAGGCGACCCTGCCTAATTCGACAGTGGAAAACTATCAACTGTGGGAGTCGATGCTGACGCGGCACGGCTATAGCCTCGTTTATGTTGATGGATTGAATCGGTATTATCTAGCTCGCGAGCACGGTGACTTGGCGGAGGCATTCAAATATCCTCCTAACGTGTTTGATGATTTTGTGCACAACGACCAGGTGCTTCTGGAGGGGAATCTTCAGAAGGCGCGTGAGCAAGTGGATCAATCACAAGCACAGTTGCATCAATCACAAGATCAGTTGTATCAATCACAAGATCAGCTACGTGCGGCTCAAGAGAATCATGCCGCGCTGGAGGCGGATTTGAATTCGCAGATGCGTGGGCTTACCGTACGTCTGCAAGAGGTTGAGGAGGCGTTAGCCTATGCATCTGGTCAACACGCGCAGGTTGCAACGCAATTGGCGGAGGTCTATGCGAGCAACTCTTGGCGAGTTACGGTGCCATTGCGGAAAATAAGTATTTTGATGTCTTCCGGTTTGTTGAACGCCAAGATTTTTACTAAAGCCTCACTTCGATATGTAGCGGCACGTATTGAACGACATCCGCGGCTCAAGCGCGTTCTGATGTTGGCCCTTAATCGATCGCCGGTGCTGAAGGGGCGATTAGTTCGGGTGCTTGTCGAACAAGCATCGACAGTACTTCCGGCGTTGCGTAAGGGCGAGCTAGGTGGATTACTGGCAAATCCGAGCGTATTACCTTCCGTACCGAACATTCCAGAGGCAATGCTTTTGCCCGGAATTGCGTCGCCTACGTCGCGATGGGTACGTTTGGTTGGGCATGTCGAGGGCCATTACAGCCTTGCTATTGTCAATCGAGGATTGGCTGGCGCGTTAGAACGGATCACCCAGAAGTTGGTGAGTTTCGTGCCTTATCACGGAACTCCATATGCCCAGGCTCCGGATTTACCGTCTGATCAGGATGAAATTTTGCACGAAGCGCTCCGAAGGAGTGTTCCTGCTGAGGCTGCCGGTGCTGCCATTTCCGTCGTACATCACTATCCATTTATCAATGACGATCAGCCGGCTGGGCAACGCGGTATGCTGTTTTTCTGGGAAGAAACCTCGGTTCCAGAGAACATTGTTAAGCACATAAATGCCTTTTTTGACTTGGTATGGGTGGCCGCTGAATCGGTTAAGCGCGCGTTGATGAACTCGGGCTGTGGCGTTCCGATCTTTGTCATCCCCATTGGCATTGATCATCTCGTTTCAGATGATGTCCGTCCACTGGATGACCTGGATCTGGCGGAGGGCCAGAATTTCCGATTTTTACATGTGTCATCAGTATTTGAGCGTAAGGGTGCCGACGTTCTACTGGCATCCTATTTGAACGCGTTCACAGCGGACGATGATGTTGAGTTGTATATCAAAACGTTTCCTAACCCACACAATCAAATTCGCGCGCAGCTGAAAGAAATCAGCGCCGGATTTGAGAAGCCTGCCCGTGTGATCATCGATGAGAGCCCACTGGGCGATGAGGAACTGCTGGCACTTTATCGTACCGCACACGCTATGGTGCTGCCGACGCGTGGGGAAGGTTTCAATCTGCCCGCAGCAGAAGCCCTTGCCATGGCTTTACCGGTTATTACCACTGGTTATGGTGCTCAAGTTGATTATTGCAGTCGCGCGACAGCTACGCTCGTGAACTTTCACTTCGCGTTATCGCGTAGTCATTTGCGGTCTAGCGAATCGTGCTGGCTGGAGCCCGATGGGGCTGATCTATCTGCCAAGCTACGCGTACTTTATAACCGTATTCTGACTAAAGACCCGGAGTTAGACGCTCAACGTCAAGTAGCTTTGAGTCACGTGCGGAGCACTTATCGGTGGGAGAATAGCGCCCGTAGTCTATTGGCGAGCGCAGAATGGCTTGCGAATCAGGAATCAGCAGAGACAGCCAAATCACTGCATTTGGCATTGGTAAGCCCCTGGGCGACACGTTGCGGGATCGCTGAGTATAGCCAGAAACTG
>Ga0131853_10014105_pt1 | contig 14644 bp, 14 predicted proteins | sample TergutLab28metaG_FD_92764 | JGI IMG/M metagenome (GOLD analysis project Ga0131853, IMG submission 92764) | Labiotermes labralis P1 segment gut microbial communities from Petit-Saut dam, French Guiana - Lab288 P1 (version 2) (version 2) | ecosystem: Host-associated > Arthropoda: Insects >... | reverse complement strand
TTGCAGTATTTGGAACCGCAAGAAGCCCCCACTTTTCTCTGGCCATTATCTCCGTAACCGTTCAACTTTGGATATAGGTGTTTTGGGTTATATCGGTATACTTTAACATAAGGAACACTCTCTTGAAGTTTGGCACATTCCTCCTGGGACATCCTGTATAAAATTGATAAAATATACACATTAATACATTAAAAACGCTCCGACATGTTTCGGTCCTAAGACCATCATCAGGGAGCTATATATTCCTTGCTAATGTCATATTAGAAATAGTCACAGATTAATTTCGTTGTACAAGTTGGATGTTGTGTCAGCATGCCGTGTTGTGTAATGTTATGTTGCGAAGAGTGCCCTGCCACGGATGTTCAGAATGCACATCCGTAGCAGGGCACTCTTCGCAACATAACATTACACAACACGGCATGCTGCCACAACACCCAACTTGCACAACGAAATGAATCTGTGTCTATTTCTAATGTGACTTTAGCAAGTAGCTCCCTGATGATGTTCTTAGGACCGAAACGTGTCGGAGCATTTTTAATGTTTTAATGTGTAAATTTTATAAATGTGCAGTGGTTGGTGTAATAATTGAGTAACTCGACAACATGCACGGTATAACAATAAAAAAAAAAGGAAACTGACAATTTAAAAATACGATTCAAATACTCTGCCAACATTCGATATCAGGAACATGACAGATGTGGGGTGTGAGGCTGTCATGGTGGTTCCGCCCGTTCCAGGTTCGACCCCGGGAACAGGCTTCCCTGAGATGTAACGGTTGTATTTAAAACTCATATCATTCCTTTATAAAGCTTTGCATCGGCAAGTCAGCGTCCTTTCTGTTCATTCTACGAACTCCTCCGCGTAGCAAATTTTGTTGCAGGTGTACGGGAATTTTTAACCATTCACCTTTGACTCTGCACTCAGGCGACACCAGCCTAACTTTGAAATTTTGGCAACGCGTGTGTAGAGAGAGAGAGAGAGAGAGAAGAAAACTGCTATCCACGTGACTCGTTCGGAGGTGTCAAGGCAGCGGGCAGTAGGTATATGTGTGTGCTCTGTAGAACATTAAGTGATTCGACTAAAATAAAAGAGTGTTTTCTGTGACTTCGATTCACACAGTTATCATTATCTGCTCATTGAAGTGACATTATTTGCTCAGAGGGTTAAATTTTCCCGATGTAAATTCAAGTACAGTAACAGCTGTACATCCATCATATAACACCTACTACGCCATATTCCCAGAGGTAAGCCTTGCAGTCTACTGTACAGACCAGCCAACTGATCCTCTTCTAACCAAATTGCAGTTATCAGGGTAAAAAAGAGCGAAATCTAAAGAAACCGAGCCAAGGAAACAATTATGGATCAGTTAAAATGTGCAGGTTACTATCTGTCGTCTTATCTCATTCTTCCAGAGGGTAGAATTTTTCCCCGAAAATCTACCCAGAAGACAGCAATTTTCAGGCGCGCATGTTTTACAGCAAGATAAGGGGCGCATTTTTTGAACCTATTTCAGTCGTGTCCAAAGACGTTGCGAAAAATGGCTACAGTCCTCGTCATGTTTACGACTGTCTGTCTGTCCGCATCAAAAAAGGCTACTCCCACCTGATGGATTATCGAAAAGCTTCTTATTCGGGATTCTCAATAAAATTAGCCGACGCCTTCTGGTTCTTTTTAAAATCAGACTAAAATAATGCACGGTATATGAAAGTCCGACTTATTTGCATGTGCAAGCTATGCACTGAGGTCTGTGATGATCCTAGCTAAGAGTCTCGCCATTGACGAAACAGGCGCATGAAGTACGATATCTCGCACTTTGCGAGATAAATACAGGAAATTCAATGTCTCTTCGTCTACGACAAAAGTAAGCACATTAAATACGTTATATAGACCTTCATGCAAACAGTGCCATCCAGAAAGTTCGGAGAGACACAAGAAATCGGTGACTGCGATTAAACCGAAGTGTAATATTTACGAATAGTGAGTATAAGAGAGGATATGGTACAGCAAGCGCGCCAGAGGTGTTACGCCCTGCTGATAGTTCCTAACATGTTTTTCTCATTGTTGCCTATTGGGAATTTTTGTATCATAACCGTTTAATGAATATTAAGTGCCTTTCTGTAGTAGGCATTCTGTGATTAGTTTAAGACTGCTTACAGATAAATAGGGACTTAAGATAGAGGGTTGCGGCACATACAGGTGTAGAATGAAATCCACACAGCACTTAAACACACGACATTAAAGGGAAGGGACCACTTAGAAAACCTCGACGTAGACGAAAGCTTGATATAAAATTGAACATAGAATTAATGTACTTAGGTGTTTACTGGATTCATTTGGCTCAGGACAGTGTCCAACTGTGGGCTTTTTGGCAATTACCGAGATAGCGGACTTAACCAATAACGCTTGTACCTCTGTCCAGAAGGTGCACTATTCGAATCTCGGTCTCGATACTGACTATCCTGTCTGAGGCTTGCAGATGCTTTTCTAAATCCCTCCAGGCAAATGCTGGGACAGTACATCAAATTACTGCAAAAGCCCCCACTTTCACTCATTTTTATTGTTTATTCGTTATGTCATTCGATGCTGTATATTATGTAAACTGACAGTGCTGTTCAATAAACAAATAAAAAATTAGTCTTGCTTTTAGAGTTATTATTGCTTGATGCCATTTTTTTTTAAAACCGTTTGCTGTTTTAGCATTACAGATTGCCCGAGGTGTTTGTGGAACCGCTTTGTCGGAATCTATTTCTGTACTTAACGGTTGTAAATATGACGTTACATTTTGGATAAATTACCGTGCAATTTGAATTTTGTTTTGACTGTTCCGTTCAGCGTCGTACATTTTGTGTAGTAGTAGTAGTAGTAGTGGTAATGGTGGTAGTAGTAGTAGTAGTAGTGGTAATGGTGGTAGTAGTAGTAGTAGTAGTAGTGGTAATGGTGGTAGTAGTAGTAGTAGTAGTAGTAGTAATGGTAATGGTAGTAGTAGAAGTAGTAGTGGTAGTGATAGTGGAAGTAGTGGTAATAGTTGTAGAAATGGTAGTAGTAGTAGTAGTAGTAGTAGTGGTGGTGGTGGTGGTGGTGGTGGTGGTAGTAGTAGTAGTAGTAGTAGTAGTGGTAGTAGTATAAATAGGAGTAAAAAGCAGTCCCTGTACAGGCCCTGAGTGTTTCAAGAGGTTGAGGCTCCCAGATTTCAAGACAATCGGCACGTGAAGGTATCAATGTTCTCAGCCCTACGCTCCAACCGCCTTTACCCCCCAGGAAATATTCCTGGTACCCATTTCTGTTAGAGGCTGAGTCGACTCCAGGGCCATAGTGCGGCCGGAAGGATTATGTCAATAAAAAATTCCAATGACACCATTGGGAATCGATCCCGCGGCCTTCCGAATTGTACCCTCAATCAACTGCTCCACTGAGTACCCACAGTATTAGTAGTTGTAATAATAATAATAATAATACGAGGCGTGCTGATAAGTCCTTAGCCCGACCAGGAAGGAAACAAACTACGGCAACCAAACTCGGGATACTCCCCACGAAGCTCAATACACTTCCTAGACCTTTGCTCTAACTTTTGCAAGGCGTTCAAAAAAATTCAGAAGGTTGTCCGTCCGATCAGGTCTCCGCGGCAGCAGTGACCTCCGCGTCGGAAGAAAAATGGAGACCTTTCAATTGCTTTAAAAGTCTACGGAACAGGTGGTAGTCCGACGGGGTCAGATCCGGAGAATAAGGTGGGTGATCAAGACACTGGAAGCCCAGGTAGGCCAGTTTCTTCTGGGTTGCAAGTGCCTGGTAAGCTGGGGCATTGTCATGCAAGAACTAGACCCCCTTGGTGACTTTCCTGCGGCGTTTTTCCTTCAAAATATCCTTCAGTTGCACCAGAAGAGATGAGTAATACTAAGCGTTGATAGTTTAGCCCTTTGGAAGATAATGAATGAGGAGAATGCCGTCTTGATCTCAAAAAATCGAGGCGAGAACTTTTCCAGCGGATTTTTTTTGGGGCGTGGTGAGCCGCTATGCCGCCACTCCATTGATTGTTGCTTTGTTTCCGGATCATAGTGATATAACCAGGTTTCGTCCATGGTCACAAATCGCGACAGGAAATCATGTGGATCGCGCCGAAAGAATTCCAAACGTTGTTCAGACGACTGGCACCGTTGATGTTCGTGATCCGCGTTCAGGTATTTCGGGACCCACTTCGCGGAGAGCTTCCGAATGTCCAAATCTTCATGAATGATGGACCCAATCCGCTCACGTGAGGTACCCAGTTGCTCAGCCATTGATTTAGCCTAAATCCGGCGGTCTTTCAAGATTAGCTCGTGAATGTGATCAATAATCTCCGGGGTGGTTACTGTTTTGGGTCTCCACGACGAGGCGCATCACAGGTGGAAAAATCACCACGTTTAAACTGGATCACCCAGTGTTTGACGGTGGCATACGATGGTGCATGTTCCCCTAATGTTTCTTTCAGAACGGCGTGAATTTCCTTCGGCGCCTTGCCTTACAGGAACAAAAGAAACTTGATGACAGCTCGCGTCTCCTTGTTGCTGAAATCGCGCGCGTCGCCTGACATTCTTCCTTTCAGCCTCTGTAAGAAGAAAAGACAATTCGGCCCATGAACAAACCCCTCTTACCAACGACACTATCGATTCCGCCCTACGACATCGGGAAGTAGGTCGGGCTAAGGACTTATCAGCACACCATCGTAATAATAATAATAATAATAATAATAGTCCCTGTATAATTTCATTCCTGTCCAGTTATGTGTTCCGTTCTTTTTCTGTTTAATTTTTTACTCTCTTCACAAAACCAGATGACCTACAAAAGTCACGAACTGTCTTATGTAATGTCGTCACTTGCGCAAGTACGTCGTCCTCCTTAAGTCCAGACACTTGCCCGTGTTTCCTCTTTCCAGCACTTCATTCTTTTTTCAAAATGAGAGACCTCTATCCATGTCCTTACAGAGTTAGTAGCAAAATTAAGGAAAGTGAACCATATAGTAAAATCGACTCAAGGATTAATGATGATAATTTCATTGATGGTGATAGTGATGGTGGTGATGATTATTATGATAACAATAATCATTATTATTTGACGATGACCTTATTGTTAAGAGTATCATCTTCATTGCGTGAGTGTGAGAATGTTTAGTAAATGGCGCCGATTCTTGTGCAAGCATGTCATGCAGATCCTAATTTCGACACTCATGGACTTGAAAGCCACATTATCCAAGTCCCTTATACAGCTTCGTCTTCTGGATGAAGGGTCAGTATTTTTCTTGAACTTAGATGCAGCTTCGAGGTATATTTCTTTTGAACGTCTAAGCCCACTGGGATATGATGTCACTTCGATCGATTATTACGTAGTTACCGACGGTTAGAAGGAGACCGCTGACTTAATTGTTAATGGAACACATAGACCTGAAGAAGAGAGCAGCAAGCTCGTAAGGAACTTCTGTAACTGTCAATCGATCTGCTGTCACCCTAGACCATTTAGTCAACGTCGATGTGCGAACGTAAAGTATTGAGTTCTTCTGTCAGTAAGGAAACACGGCGAACCACAGGGATAAACTTATGCAGTAGTTATGTGGCCCCATATCTTACAGTAATACAGTGAGTACTTGCTGCGTGGACCCAAATCATTTGTGCATGTGTATTTTATTCGGAATGTACCCTGTTCTAATTATGTCAGTACTCCAAATATCCTAGCTGAGGTTTTCTGTGACTTTCCTCCGCCTCTGTAATAGGCCCTATTATCTGAAGTAATATCATGACCACTTTCTTTCGCATCCTTAGCAACATCTCTAAATCGACCACAAAATGAAAGTGATTCCTTTAGCCACATTTATAACTGTGAAAGATTTCAGGGCTTTACATTCTTCTTGGAGTACAGTCAATATGAAAGTCGTAATATCCTACAGTGTTTGGTAACTATGTACCAGTTTACACGGCGTCATATTCCAGCGGACGAATCTTTGTCTTTGTAAGTGTGTGCGAAACTGAATCAAAGTCAACTAACGTCAATTTCCTTATGCACAAATTCTCCGAGTATTCAACAGCCTTTGCTTATTAATACATAACGGAAATAACTGAACGTACAGGCCGTTGGTGCTTAAATAACTGATGTATGTGTTAAAAGGTATGCAATGGTAACACAAAATACAAGAAAATTTCTTAAAATGGCAGTGGAAACGTTTGTCCATTTTTCTCTCAGCACTTTCGTGCCGACCGACAGTTATTCAATGCCGTTTGTTCGGCATCTCCTCAGTAGGTCATTAGGTCACCGTGCAAGTTGTGATCGGCAATTGTCCTTTCCTGCCAGTAATGTTATTTCTGTGCGATCGATTGGCAAGTTACGGCAGACTGTTGAACTGGAAGTGGGGCCAGGGCATTACGTCATTTTGTGCGTATGAACACTCTGGTGTCATTTTACGGCATATCATGTGCACCAGCATGGCACATAGTTTTATTTAGAGGCTGATAATATTTCACTTTCTCTGAAACCCCCAACGCCCTTATGGAACCGAAGGCAGCTCTCTGTCGATCGTTACGCTGAGTCAACTGTATCTTGCCCACGCATCCTCAACTGTTTTACAGAGATCCTTTTGATTATTATCACATGTGCGTCTGGTTAGCGTGCGATTTCATCCCTTGACGTTTTTCTGTAACAATGTAACAAAAGGACTCTTTTCTTTGTCGTAAAGTTAAATGCATAACCAATTTAATTCATGACTTAAAAGTCGTTCAGTCAAAACACTACAATATATTCAATAATGTAAAGTTTGCTACATGTTTCAGTTACAGTAACCATCATCAGGCAGACATTTCAGTACATGGACATGACATACATTATGGGATCCCATATTGTTTACATTTGCTGTGTAGAATTTCAGACATTACATTATTGAATACGCCCGTCCAGACCGGCCCTGGGGCCCACATAAGCCTCCTGCATAATGGGTACCGGATCTTTCCCGGGGGTACAGTGCGGCCGGGGCGTGCTGCTGACCACTCACTCCCTTCTAATGCCACAGTCACGGAAGAGTAGAGCTATACCTCTATCCACCCTCTGGGCCACACCGCGCCTGTAACGGGATCACTTTACCTTATTTTACATTACTGAATATATTGTTGTGTTTTGACTGAACGACATTTTAGTTAGTCCTAAAAGACAACGGGATGGCTGGTATCAAATTTCATTCATAGTTTTTCCAGATTTTATTTTTATGGCCCAGTTAACGACTCGATTAATATTTTGAAACGTTATAACGTCTACTGACAATAGATTAATTAAGAATGAACGGGAAAGGATGCAGAAGGAAACGATTGTATCCCAACTTGAGGTTTTGTCCCCTCACTTTCCTGGAGGGACTGAGGAAAGCCAGGTAACCTCTTGGCCAAAAAAATTGGTCATAGGACCAGGTTCGAACTCTGGACACTCCAGAATTAGATACACGAACGCCGACTTGTCAACCACATCAGTTGCCAGAAATGAAGTGGCTGTATTGTTTAGTATCGAATTCGGAGTGGACAGCGTATTCGAATCTGTAACAGGTGTGGTGGCGAGGACTGAACACCAAGTCCAACAATGTGTTCTAACGCCTATGGTAGGGATAACATTAACCTTCTGAAGAAGAAAAATAATGTCAATTATATTTCAGAATACAATTCGTACTGCTCATTAAACACATAGCCTGAGTTATATAAATCAGTTAATGCTGTGTCAAGAGATAGTCGCTGTTTGTTCTGAGATCCATACAACACAATCAAATGCACTGTGTAGACATAACGTAGAATGATTTAGCGTTAATCCTGGTGGTATAGTAACTTCAAGGCTTCAGTGGGTTGAGGAAATATTTGTAGTTGAAATTCCTAGGTAATGAGCTCGAAATCTAGCTTTATCTCTTACTAAACCCTGATTATCAATGGCTCAGGAAACTTGATGTTTGCATCAACTCCACATTAGGTAGAGTACGGTAGTGTTCTGAAGGGCAGATACGCTTTTATTTGTAACGTAGGTTTCGGTGATAAATCTCATTTCTTCTACACACAAATCTCTTATTTTTGACTCCTGCTATTATAATAGTAATGTACTCTAGATGCACGTGCCGAATGTTACACCTTTTCTAGACTCGAACACGCTCATTGCAAAAAAACAATTCTTTTAACGTCTTCTCATTTTGGTTCAATTAGTTCAAAATTGTGGAAGCTGGCTTTGCGTCCGCCGTGAGAAAATCGTATGAAACCTGTGCCGTTGAGTAGATCAGGTAGATATAAGTCTTTCTGCAGGTCCTCATTATCGAAGCATAACCAGTTTCCGAAATTTTGTGTTCCTTGATCCAAAACGAGACGACGGGAAACGTCTAAAACTTATTTCAGCCTACTAACTTACCTTCGTCACGAACCTGTACACTCACGCCCAAAAATTCTTTTCACGTACTCTGAAAAGGTGCAGTTTTTCGATACAAGAATACACTGTCAGCCTCTTGGTATTTGCATGAGGACGGACATGTGGAGTGACCCTGTTCTTTGGTCTTTACTATGGTAAGTGCAATGCAGATCAGCACAGCAGGTATCACGGTACAGCGGCTTGTAACAGTAATCCGTGGATAACACAACTCTAACATCAGGGGTGACAACAACAGTCACGTTCAGTGACCCACTGTAACAGCTAACTCCATATGACAGTCATTAACAAGCTTATAGTCGCTCAGAGAGTCATAAATATCTCTTCTCTTATGGAGAATGGCTTCTATCTTCAGCCAAACAAATAGGCCTACATTCCATATTTTCGCACAGTGTGTCGTAAAGTACGTTTTATTGTGCGTGTTACGTTCCCATGTAACTTCTACACGGTCATGCCTTGCCGGCTTCTCACTGCGGAGGTCCATGCCAGTGTATGTAGGATTTGTGGTGGACAGAGTGGTACGGTGACACGTATTTCTTCAAATACTTTCTTCTTCTGTCATTAACATGCCATCCATATTCTGTACTCAGTCATAGAATCTCATCAACTGACGGTGTCGTAAAATAAAGCACTTAAAATAATTTTTAGGTCTCCTGCAGTCTTATTCCTTTAGGTTTCAGACCGAAATTTTATACTCAATTATCGCCTTTCTCACGCGTCCATCTCACCCTCCTCGAATATTTGTAATAACCAGCAATGAAAATTTATTTTAATCATGTAAGAACTGCAGGATATTTATCATTTGTAAATCTCATGTTTATTGGACCGTGCATCATTGTGATAACTGAAGAATAAAAAACCAACTAGATACCACTTATTACTTTATTGTACTTCTTATAGGCTCAACATGTTTCGGGCGTAGTAATGCCCGAAACATGTTGAGCCTATAAGCAGTACAATAAAGTAATAAGTGGCATCTAGTTGGTTAATTATTCTTCAGTTATCATTTGTAGTTTGTCTTGTGACAAGTCCGTACCCTTTTAAAAAGGGAGTGCTCTTTAGAATTCCAATATATTCTCTTTTCCTTAATGTTGTTTTGTAGCTGATTGTGTCTTCTTCATCGTCTTCGCGTCTCTTCTGCCTTTCCCTCAATTACGTGTTTTGGAAACTAGTTCCTACGCAAGATGTCACCAGTCCAGCTAGCTTTCCTTCGTTTTGTTGTATGTAGAATATTCCCAATGGTAACTGCAGTGGGAGACAAAGCTCTAGGCTGGCTGAAAGAGTGGGTGAAGCGATAGTAACTGCCGCATTTACGGTCGTGTGGCTGATTCAGCGAGTTTTCTCTGTCAGGTTTAAAGATCGCGGTTGTATATTTAGGGGCCTATATAAGTATTTCAGCGACGTGACCTTCGGGGTTTTTTTAATAATATAAATGTGGAGTTGTGGCAGCCGGTTTAGCTCAGTGCGCGTAGTGATTAGGCTACGTGTTTTACGACCGAGGAATCGTGGCGCAATTTCTGGAAGGGGCAGAGATTAATTTATTCTCCAAAGCATCCACATTGGCTGGGGGACCCTTCCAGCGTCCTATCCAGTGGGTTAGTGGGTCTGTCCCTGTGGGTAAAGCGGTCTGGTTGAAAAGGAGAACAATCAGTGTTCTAATGCCGACGTTAAGAATGGGGATCTACATTTCCCACATACGCCTGCATGGAGTCCATAGAGACAACTGTAACTACCTTGCTGTGTTCACTACGATTTACAGACGTAACATTTAAGATTCCTCAGTTTCACTTTCATTTAATGAAATTTCGATTAGGATGGTTCAAGTAAACCAGGATGGCTTGAAATTAAATGGCACACACCAGCTTCTGGTATATGCGGAAGGTGTTAATATGTTGGGAGGAATCGTACGTACTGTAAAGGGAAACGCAGAAGCTTTGTTAGTGGCTAGTAAGGAGATTGGGCTAGAAGTAAATGCTGATAAAACTAAGTACAGAGTCATGTCTTGAGATCAGAATGCAGAACGAAATCACCATATAAAGATTTATAATTGTTCCTGTGAAGGGTGGAAGAGTTTATATATTTGAGAACAACCGTAACAAATCAAAATTCTAATCAGGAAGAAATTAAGAGCAGACTGAAGTCAGAAAATGCTTGCTATTATTCGGTGCAGAATCTTTTGTCTTCCAGTTTGCTATCAAAAAATTAAAAGATTACGATATACAGAACTATAGTTTTGCTTGTTATTTTGTATGGGTGTGAAACTTGGTCGCTCACATTTGAGGGAGGAACGTAGGCTGAGGGTGTTTGAGAGTAGGGTGTTGAGGAGGATATTTGGGCCTGAGAAGGACGAGGTAACAGGGGAGTGAAGAAAACTACATAATGAGGAGCTTAGTAATCTGTACTCCTCACCCAATATTGTCCGGGTGATAAAATCTAGAGGAATGAGATGCGTAGGACATGTAGCGCGTATGGGTGTGAGGAGCGGCATATACAGGATTGCGATGGGGAAACCTGAGGGAAAGAGACCAGGAGTAAATGGGAGGATAATAGTAAGATAGATCTTTAGGAAGTGGGATGTGGGTGGTAGGGACAGGATCGATCTGGCTCAGAACAGGGACAGGTGGCGGGCACTTGTGATTGCGGTAATGAACTTTTCGGTTCCATAATATGCGGAGAATTTCTTGACTCGCTGAAAACCGGTTAGCTTCTCAAAAAGGACTCTTCTCCATGGAGTACGTAAGCAAGTAATGAAGTTTCGATGTATAGTCGATTGCAGCCACACACATCGAAGATGTTAAAACTTTGAAGAAGAGTGGTAACTATATTTACCGCTCGTTTCAGTATAAAAGATAATTTATTTTGCCCAAAATGAGTAGTTATGTGTTGTATGATTTTTACAAAAACAATATTAACCGACTTGTCTTTGTTAGTAGAGAGGCATTATTTGTAAATAGACGAACTGCATGTGTCAAAGAGTTAGAACATCAGCTGCATGGAAATGTGACCTGGCAGAGAAAAACCAGTCAAGGTATGGGTAAAGTTGTCCGTCTACATGCCGTGAAGGAATGTGTGTGAGCAGAGGTTTCATTCCACCCATTCTTATCCTCGGCAGTACATGGAGGTCAGTTGAAAACTTTACACCCTGGGAGAAAACCCTCGGAACCCATTTACTAAGAGGATATGTGGGTCCAGAAAGAGGTCTATACGTTTCGGAGAAGAGAAACCCCTCTTGTTCCTGTCCAGAATTGTCAACAGAATTCTTCTTTCATCCTGCTTTAGCCTCGTCACTAGAATGACTAAGCTTGCCAAAATCTGCTAAGTGAGGCACTTCCCATTTCGTCAGTGACACTAGCAAAACATTAGCTCCCTGAGGCTGTCATTTGTTGGAAGCCTCACTTAAAGGATATTCACTTTCCAAACAGATACTTGGACATTCAGCAGTGGCGCACATAGCCTGGAATGTCATTAATTTTGCTAGTCGACGTGCTTAGTTAACGAGCTTTTGGACATGGGTTTGTAGCTGGATGCTGTTTGTACAAATGCATCATACACAGAGGAAAATATCAGTGAAATAGAAGAGGGTCATTTTTAATAAATCTCAATTAATATAAAGTAAAATCACTTTTCAAGGGGTTTTCACTCGATTTATATGCTTGCTGTGTTAGTAATACATTATTTCAGCGCATATCACGACGCTGCAAATTTGTAACCCTTTGTATTACTACGTGCTTCGTATTACAGTAATCAGTTATAGCAAATACTCCACAAACCCTTTCTCCGTAGTGACCGTCTAACATAAGGTATAAATAGAAGGTCTGAATCATAAAAGTATGTAAACATAAGTATTACTGCAACAGTCGCAGTGTCGATAAAGTGCTAGTAATTTTCATAAAATTGTATTTTTAGTAAATTTCATATAATGGTATTCACGCGTTTATATATGATCGTCATGGTACCAAGTTTTAAATTTCATAGTGTTTGTTACTGCTTTGTTGACCTGCATGATTTAGCCTATATTCGTGACTCGATTCAGTCTCGTGTTTGTCTGTTTGCGTGTTTGAATGGCTGATTGATTGTACGACTTGTTCAGGCCACCCACTCACTGCCTTGCAAAGACCAGTGAACCCTTTACATTACAGAGGCTTAGGGCATTATTTATTTTGAAGCACATCCACAAAAATATATTCATGCAAAACTCTTCTTTATTTGGTTGTGTTAGAATGTTGTCTATCACTCAGCCAATCATTGCTTCATTTATCAATTTAATTGGTGGGCAAGTGAGGCTGTAAGAGTACTAGTTTCTTTTCCGGTCAGCCAGTCAGGGAACAGCATGTTAATAAGTAAATTAAGTGGATTAGTGAAACAGGGAGTCAGTTTCTGGGTTATTCAGTGAGTTTTACAGTCACCATGTCAAAAGAATGAGTGGCTATGTGAGGCCTATCGTACCCGTTAGTGCACACTCGTTTCTGACATGCGTTTATGTATGGAGAAGCTGAATTAAATCGTGGCTTTCTGCAGTATGTCTTCACGTAACGTAGAAGAAGGCTGTAACTTGTATGTTGCGTATAGAACCCTCAGCCTGATTATTCCCTAACTTTCATTCATAATTGATTAGCCTGCGGGACGCTACTTGTTAGTACGCAGCAGGTACCCTTTAGCTCGTCAAGTGGTACAGCATCGCTACGATCCACATAACACACAATCTGCGCAAATATTTTGGCTACCTTCATTTTCATGGCATTCGTAACGCCTAAAAAAACCATACTGTGTCATACCCCAGAAGAACACAGTCTTAATTTTCTTTAGTGTGAGAACCTGACTGCTTCGGTGGACTGTTGGCGCAATTCAGCTTCATTATGAGACTGTACAATCTAGGGTTTATGTAAGTGGGCACTCAGAGGGTGACGCTAATTAACCAACAAATGTTTTATGTCGATAATTGTAATATTTTATTCATTTATTATGCAGTATGTGTTACAAAGAGGAACCGGAATGGCTAAACAAAAAGTCGGAGTAGTGAGTAGGCCACGGACCAAAAGATCGACGAATCTACCTTATAGGTTCGAATCTTGTCATAGGCAAAAGTGCATATTTTCTATGCGACCTACCCAGTCCCCTATTCGGGAGTTACCGGGGGTTCTTCCCCGTGGATAAATCGGTCGTGACGTCACGATGATCGCTAATCCCACCTAGTTCCGAGATTAGCAATGAGTGGCCGCCATTAATGCCCATACTCGGTTATATACTATCAGGACATTCAGAGGGACAACTTTACATTCTAGAATGTGTAAATGTCAACATATGTCTCCAGTTACGTAAAACAATTGGAATGGTGAGAGTACTTTAATAATTGCTACGTTTATGAGGTCGAGTTGCGATGTTGATTTTTGAAATTTAATTTCTATTAAAAATAGGATTTTTGACAGTAGTAATTATTAACAGCATAACGTAATTTAAAATGCAATTTAATACCAGGTTTCATATCTGGAGGATAGAAAGATTTAAAAAAAAAAGAATTGAAACATGAAGTTAAATTTGGAGGTAAATATTATCAGTAATTGAATAAACGTGTAGGTAAAACATTTTATGAAACTAATACTCGAATTGGATTCATTTCGGGTTGAAAACTGCATCGAAATGAATATGTCCATGAGGCTGGCTGAAATAGAACAGTGATGCAGACTGCAGAATGCTATCAAGACACAAACAAGACTTCTGCTTTGAATGTTTAATACTGATTTATTTGTAATTTGTTGAAACCTCTATCAGTGTGTCAGCTACATTGCGCCGACCAGTGTGATATACATCTGCAGTTAGTTACTATGTCTACCAGAATAGTATTCGATGATCACAGCAGCAATTTAACCCACACAGGATACGTTTTTGATGTTTGTGTGGCCGTACATCATTGATACAATAATACAAACAGCCAACTAGAAGCAACAATAATAATTTTATTAATAATTTCAATCAGCTCAACATGTTTCGGGCGATAATTTCGCCCTTCCTCAGGAGCGCTACTGTGTTTACAGCTTGTGGTATAAAGCACCGACGATGCTGCCTGCTGGTGACAAGTATGAGGTGGAACTGGTCACCAGCAGGCAGCATCGTCGGTGCTTTCTACCACAAGCTGTTAACACAGTCTAGTGCTCCTGAGGATGGGCGAAATTATCGCCCGAAACATGTTGAGCTGATTGAAATTATTAATAAAATTATTATTGTTGCATCTAGTTGGCTGTTTATA
>Ga0131853_10014104_pt1 | contig 14644 bp, 4 predicted proteins | sample TergutLab28metaG_FD_92764 | JGI IMG/M metagenome (GOLD analysis project Ga0131853, IMG submission 92764) | Labiotermes labralis P1 segment gut microbial communities from Petit-Saut dam, French Guiana - Lab288 P1 (version 2) (version 2) | ecosystem: Host-associated > Arthropoda: Insects >... | reverse complement strand
GTTCCCCTTTTTCTTTTTGAATGGGCAAACCCCAAAACAAACCCCCTGGGGCCATCTTTTTCGGGGGACCGGCGTGCATGGGTGTTTTTTTTGTCTGTTTCACCCCCCCCCCCCCCCCCTCGCGGCATCAACAATGCATCTCTTTTCCAGTAACTGCAGCGGCACCTCACGTTTCACTGAGACCCACAGTAGTGCTTACAGTGAACATTCATGAAGAGCTGCTGCACTCATTTCTCCTGATTGAGTTTCGGAGCCATGTGATATCCACGTGGACTACTTCTGCGACTGCCTGGAAGGTTGATGGTACGTACACACTGAGCACACACTGCGAACACTGCGTCTAGTTGTTAAGGACATCATCACAGCACAGCGTATTTCATCGTTCAAGTCTGTTGTACTCACGAACCTCTGAAAGGTTAACCACCTTGCGGACTTGACCTGCGCGTTACATAGAGATTACAAGTTAATTACATTTATTTACACCTTTACATTAGGAACATACGCATTGATCACAAGTGTAGAATTTGATCTTATGTAGGCTTACAAGTATTTCAGATAGACTCATATTATAATTTCAGACTCGTTTACGTCACAATAATTACGGATGTTTGTGTTAGTGAGAAATGAATCATTTCGAAAGGCTGCCGACATTCAGATCGACGTTCATTTTCTGCAGTGTTTGGTTCAAGGGTGCACAAATGCCGGGCCCCAGGTCGCCGTGATCACTAAAGTTTGCACGGTGGCGCGTAATGTCGGTGGGTCGTCAATGTGGATCTTGCTTAATATCACAGTTCTGGCGCCTACAATTTTGAAGTCGCTCCCAGATTTTTGGGATATTTGTACACTCCTGGTTTAGTTTGTGGGCCGGGATAGCGTTGTCGTTATAGCGACTGGCTACGAGCTGGGCGGTCCGTGGATCGAATCCCGGTGGAGGCGAGATTTTCCGCACCCGTCCAGACCGGCTCCGGGACCTACCCAGCCTCCTATGCAATGGGTACTGGATCATTACAGGGGGTAAAGCGGCAGGGACGTGGCGTTGACCACGCACCCCTATCTAGCGCCGAGGTTAAAGAAAGATTAGACCATTACATCTACTCCCCCCTCTGGGCTTCTACGGCCTGTACTAGGGTGACCTAATTTGGTTTGGTTTGCGGTTCAGATGTGTTAACAGAAGAAGAAGAAAACTTGCAGTTTGACTAAGAAGAAAGGAAAGAAAAAAACTATGAAAGGAGAGACCTGCAGTCACTTGAAATAAACTGGGATACTGTTTAAAACGCTTTTATAACGTGACTAAGGAGGTGCGGCGACTAGTAACAAGCAGAATGTCGCATTGTGTATGTAGTCATCAACAGAGCCTTTCTTGAGGGGATAACATTCGTTTACCTGGTAAAAATATAACGTACTTTTGTGTAAAGCGTAGCTTAATTACCGTATGTAAAAGAATTGGCAACCGGACTCTGTCCTGAGCCATACTGGTCCAACATTCTCATACTCGGTTTCTTTGAGATCCAGTTTAACATTATCTTCCACAGTTTTAAGTTTTATGTTCTATTCAATTAACGTTACACGGTATGTCAGCACAATCTTTTTTATTATTCTTAAGCAAGGCTACATGTTTCGACGAAAAGTTAGTCATCTTCAGGCCCTTACAACCTTTTCCGTTACCAGATGCTTTGCCCACTTTGGGATCCCATAATGTTTAAAATTGTGGAATACATCTAGTTAAAACTTTTTAAAAAGTCTTTGATTTTGTTTATAAAATGTGCTATTTACAGGTTGTGTCTAAACATTAAAATATTAAAAATTCTTCCTTAACAGTGCGTTAATACTCACCTGATATTCAACTGTGAGTTGTAAGGAAGAATATCCGGTGAACATTAACGCAATGTTAAGGAAGAATTTTTAATATTTTAATGTTTAGACACAACCTGTAAATAACACATTTTATAAACAAAATCAAAACCTTTTTAGAAAGTTTTAACTAGATGTATTCCACAATTGTAAACACTATGGGATCCCAAAGTGGGCAAAGTGCCTGGTAACGGAAAATGTTGTAAGGGCCTGAAGGTGACTAACTTTTAGTCGAAACATGTAGCCTTGCTTAAGAATAATAAAAAAAGACTGTGCTGACATATACCGTGTAACGTTAATTGAACTGCAAGCACATCGTGATGCCTTCGTTCAGAATATTTATGTACCATGTTACATGCATGCCTACGTACACGACAGGGCCGGGAGATCCTTGTCAGTATAGCGACTGGCTACAGGCTGAACGGTTCACGGTTCGATATTTGGTGGGCAAGGCATTTTTCTCTTCTCCACACACGTCTAGACCGTCCCTGGAGCCCTTTGAGCCTCATGTACAATGGACACTGGTGATCTATGCCGGGGTTATTGCGGCCGGGGCGTAAAGTTGGCGACTAACCACCATCTAGCGCCGAAGTAAAGAATGATTGGAACAGTACCTCTAGTCCTGACTCCGTGCCTTCGTGACATGTTATGGTGAGACCTTTACTTTGAAAAGTACAGTACGTTAGATATTTGATAGGTAGGTTTGTGAAACCGACTTTGGTACTGTCTTCCCAAACTGTGAGTCATGCACGTGAAATATTTGGAACACGTGACCGTGTTTAGCACTTAATAATACGTTCCTCGTGATGATGGTTATCTGATTTTGTGGTCATAATGCTGAGGTAAAGCAAGTTAAATCGAGAGTGAGGGCAAGCCGACTGTTGCTGTAAAGATGGACTGTAGGATGTCTGTATATGCTACTGTATTGGGGGGTAGGAAGATGTTGTACACGTTGCATGTACCACGGAATTACCGAGTGGATAATTGTCTGGTAACGAGATTCCGTAAAAATCGCATTATCTTTTCGTAGCTCTTTAGAACTCATAACCGGATTCCTTAATAGGCTGTTGGGGGGACTGGATTAATCTGGCTCAGGATAGGGAAAAGTGGCGGCTTCTTGTGCTTACGTTAATGACGCTTCGGGTTCTACAAAATGCGGGGAATTTCTTGACAGGATTACGGACTGTTGCCTTCGTAGGAAGGACTTTGCCCCATGGAGTTATTTAGTTAGTTAATTAGTTAGTTTGTTAGTTTATTTGTTTTTTGTTTGTTTGTTAGCTAGTTTGTTTTACCTAAATTTCGGTAGTAAAGGACTTACGTAGCACGTATGAGAGCTTACATTATCGTTATCCTGTCAGTAAATACTATTTTCTAGCTCTTCGCTATTCGACGTAGTCTGTCTTGGTAGACAAGTCGCACTGTTTCGGCGGAGCATGCTGTCTCCATCTTCACCTGAAATTTGTGCAGTAGAAAGGTCTGACAATATGCTGAACGAGGAACTGTTCCGTAGCCAAATTTGCCTCCCAGCTGTTAGCGTTTCCCTTATTTTTATGAGGTCCGAAATTCGAATTCATGCTGGGAGACTAGATAATCCAGCTGCAAATTTTGTGTTTGTTTCATTGCGTTAGGAAAACGAGACCATTTCCTCGTCTTTCCACATTCGACTACGTATAACACATATGTCAGAAATCGATGATTTCTTTCGTAATATGCCTGCAACAAAACTGGGAAGTCAGGACGGCCAGCCAATAACTTTAAACGAGAGACTTTTTTGGCGTTAAAAGAAAATGCGGTAGCCCTATGCTAAATTGCAATTTAAAGTTTCCACATAACCTTACACTGAAGACACTCCCTTCAGTTGCATATGTTAACCACACTGAATATCCGCTCAACTGCCTCTGTTCTGTTTTCATTATATAACTTCACAGTTTGCAGCCGGCACAAGTACTTCTATATCTTATTTTGAACACAATAATTTCTCCCTCGTCACTTCTTTCCCTTTACTGACGCGCACATCAAGTTCCAGCAGACAGACCTTTCTCCTCTCGCTGTACCACAAACACAGGTAGACACGAGAGCTGCTTTCTGCCGGCCGTACTGCAGGATCAGACCGTTGCGGAGTAATTTAAAGTTCATAGCTTAGACAGACCCTTTGGTTGGCTTGTTAATCCTGTTATATTTGACACCTGACTTTTTATTGCTTCAAATGAATTATCTCTTCTTATTAGTACGTGGATTTTATAACACTGTTTTCGGTTCGTGTTGGTCGCACGTTCTGAGACATGCTCTCTTCCTAAAGCTCGTCACCGATGTCGTGTGGTCGAATTCCGCTCGGGCCATGGCTCTCTACCTACCTTGTCCTGTGATTTTGTTGTCCTGTTGTCCCTTACGAAAGGGATCCTACCAAATATTTGCACACAAGATTAAGGAATCAGAGAAAAGGGAGGCTGATGACCGCAGAGACATCTAGCGCTATGGCGATAGGCGGTTTATTAAATTCTGATTTAAATTTGTTTTTTCCATTGTACGAAAGCCTCCTTATTATCGAGGCTTCACGATCACACACAGACACATCACACTCGGTAGTACTCCTCTGGACGAGTGACCAGCCCGTCGCAGAGACCTCTACCTGACAATACGACACTCACAAATGACAGACATCCATGCCCTCCGCGGGATTCGAACCCGCAATACTAGCAAGCGAACTGTCGAAGACCCAAGCGTTAGACCGCGGGCCACTGGGATCGGCCAATTGTAAATACCTAACTAATTATTTATTAAACGTTGTCTTTTTCTAACACCAAACCGACCCTCTCGCCTGCGGACTGAAGATCCACTTACCGGAATCTCGTGCGGCTAGAAAAAAAGAAGAGGAAAAACAAGCAGAAATTTTCATATGATGCGAACCCGCGACCATCAGCACGAAAGAGCATCGTTTTAGCCCCAGGATACCGAGTTCACTGAGATATAAACTCTCGATGTGACTGGCTTGCAAATCCTTCTTCACCGAGATGCATTCTTCACTCTCAGGTATAACGTACCACCTTGAGGAGGTAAATAACACACAATTTCCGGCGCCACCCAAGTTTTTAGTGGCGGTATAGTGTACTCGTTCCTTCTAATAAGCATGCAAGTTCCAACATATTCATTGTTTTCCATCTTAACTTCTTTCTTGCTGGATGCCACTGACGTGGGGACGTCTGTATTTGGAGCATTCCCGCGAAGCAACAGCCTCTTCCTCTACGCTGGCTTATATCTCTCTCCTGTTTATTGCTCGTAACTTTTTATTTACAGAAATACTCGCCTTCAGACAACTTTGCGACTCGTCAGTTCTCTCAAGGCAGAAGAGTCACGTACTTTACAAATCCAGAGAAGCTTTTAATCAGATGTTTACATTATTTAGCATTATCCCGTCTATGTGACAGATATCTTATAATTACCTACCTTTATTCTGTTAATATGACAATACGACAGATTTCTTGATGTTATTCAGTGTTATTCCTTCAACCTGATGGTTATCTTGATGTTAAATAGGTACAGGTATTTAGTCAATAACACACCAATTTGATCTAATGATGTTTATTAGAGGATGATAACAACTACATGTTTCGGCCTACTCCGGCCATCATCAGGTTTTCCTCCGATGGCCGGAATAGGCCGAAACATGTAGTTATTATCATCCTCTAATAAACATTATTAGATAAAATTGTTGTGTTATTGACTAAATACCTGTACCTATTTTTTATACACACAACGGGGTTGGCACATTTCAGAATGTTGATGTTATTTAGCTCTATTCTGTCTGTCTGTCTGTCTGTCTGACAAATATCTTGATTTTACTTGTCGTTTTTCCTTTTATGTGAAAGATGTATTGATGCTATTTAGAGTTAATCAGCCTACCTGACAGATATCTCGATGATATTTAACTTTATTCTGCCTATCTTACTAATATCTTGATGCCACTTCGTTTTATTCCGCCCGCCTGACAGATATCTTGATGCAATTTAGCTTTATTCAGTACATCTTACAGATATCTTGATGTCACTTAGTTTTACCCGCCCGTCTAACAGATATTTTGATGTTCTTTAGCTTCATTCCGTCCACCTAACAAGTATCTTATCCTGTTTGATTTTATTCTGTCCATCTGCCAGCTACCTTGGTGTTACTTAGCTTCATTCCGCCCACCTGACAGATATCTTGATGTTACGTAACTTTATTCCATCCATCTGGTTTTGCTTACTTTCATTCCGTCCATCTGACAGACATCTTCATGCTATATAGCTTTATTCTGTCCAGCTGACAGATATGCTGATGTCACTTCACTCTATTTCCTCCATCTGAAGAACATCTTCTGTCTGAAAAGTTGGTACGACCCATGATTTTGAGACCGTACAGTTGACTTCAATGATAATTTATTGGAAAAAAAATCATATACGAAAGGTGCCGTTTTAAAACCTTAGTTTGGGAAACGGATTTCCTGGCAAGGTTTCATTGACCAAGAGATGAGAAAATGTCGGCCTAAGAGAGAGAGAGAGAGAGAGTAACAACAAGCGACTGGGGGAAACAGCATAATCGGAGGCTGTATAATTTATACTCCTGTTATATTAAGGAATATGTCCAAGGATTATCAGATAAAGGGGATAGCATGGGTTGGGAATGTGCCGCAGATGGGGAGATGAAGGAATTATAACACACAAGATGCAATATTAGCTAAAGAACTTGAAGGGAGATACCAAAATGAAGATCTAGGTTTAAACGCAATAATTTTTTAGGGTTAAAAATAGGGATGAAGATTATGAGAGTGTGGACTAGATTAACCTGGCTCAGGACAGGGAGGAATGATGGGCTGTTGTGAATAGGGCTATGAACATTTGGGCTTCTTAAAATTTTAGGATAATCTTGATCAGCTGAGCACTTTTAGCTTCTTAAGAACGAATTTGCGGCATTGTGCTGTTTACCGGTTCGTCTGTAAATTTATAAAGGCAGTACACATATTCTGTAATGAAAATTAAACAGTTACCAAGCGTTCTGTGTTCAGCCCGTAATGGGGCAGTGTACGATTTTCCGTAAATATCAGCAGCTTTGCGCCTTGCCAGCACATTGCATTTAGGTGTATCGGGTTTTTTTAAAATTAATTGAGATTTTTTAACTGAACGCAGTGATTGAAATGGACTATATTACATCCCAGTAGTTACATTTCATTACGTTACGGGATTATTTGAGTTTATTACATCGTGAAATTTGTTTTCGTTCCTCCAATAAAATCTGAACGACTGACGTATTCCAAATGAATGTAATGACACTAAGTCCCTCATCAAAATGTTAAAATTTAACTTTGTACCTTCAACAGTAGGTCTTCCAATGTGATGGCAAAAATTGTGTCAATTGGAGCCAATAAATGTCATGTGTTGGGGACACGTGGTGGCGTAGTTGGTTGAGGCACTGCGCTACAACCCGGAAGGTCGCGGGTTCGATTCCCGATGGTGTCATTGGAGTTTTTCATTGACATAATCCTTCCGGTCGCACTATGGTCCTGGGGTTGACTCAGCCTCTAACAGAAATGAGTACAAGGAATATTTCCTGTGGGTAAAGGCGGCCGGTGCATAGGGCTGACAACCTTACCACCTTAATGTGACGATTGTCTTGAAATCTGGGAGCCTCAACCTCCTGGAAACTTCAGGGCCTGTCAGGCCTGCAATGGTATTGCTTTACTATGTCATGTGTCAGTATAAATCAATAACACTTTTGCTAAGACATTTCTGTTTGTTGAATGAGCAAGTGGAGAGCTGCCGCACCAAATGAGTGTTTGAACGTGACAACTAGTGAACTGTACGAAATGTTCTGTACAACTAGACAACACTGTTAATTTAAAACTCCTTAAAAACGCGTGAACGTGGTCATTTTCACAAAGACAGGTGTGGAAATTTGAATAAAGGTTGACCAACTAGATGACACTTGCTTTATTATGTATTGCTCAACATGTTTCAGACGTTAATACTTCCATTTTCAGGAGCTAGCGAGTACTTGTTGTGTAGTGTAGGCTGACTTGAGGCGTGCTGGTATTATGTAGCGGGAATGTCTGTTGGTGATGTGGTATCTGAGTGTAGGCCTACACTCAGATACCACATCACCAACAGACATTCCCGCTACATAACACCAGCACGCCTCAAGTCAGCCTACACAACAAAACAAGTACTCGCAAGCTCCTGAAGATGGACGTATTAACGTCTGAAACATGTTGAGCAATATATAATAAAGCACGTGTCATCTAGTTGGTCAACCTTTATTCAAATATCAAGATGATGCCCGGTCCAATACGCATAAGATTGACAGGTGTGGAACATTTAAAAAAAAATGTAACATGCAATTCTCCCCCCTCTCCCCCTTCCCACACGCCAAGAAGACATGTAGAAGGAACAGACGTATAGCTTCACACATTTTTAACCCCCGCACTCGGTGGCGGTAAGTGGTCGACATCACGTTCCGGCCACTTTACCCTGGGAAAAGAGCTCTATTAATCATTGACTTGGAGGCCGGTTGGGCCACAAAACTGGGTTGGGCGTTTTTAAGTAGAGAAACAGCTGTTGTCTCTGCCGGGGATCGAATCCCAGAGAGTTCAGCCTGCATCTTAGTCTGTGCGGAACAAGCTACCTGGGATCGTAGTGGTAAGTGTAGAGGTTTTGCTTTAATGGCTCGACAGCCGTAGTGGGCCTAGTCCTCCTCATTGCTGAGGTTTCGAGGTCTCACTCAGACACACCTCAATCGGCAGGACTCCTGTGAATGAGTGATAAATCCGTGGCACAAACCTCTACTTGACAACACACAACATTCACAAAAGACGTCCTGGCCACCGGCAGGATTCGAACCCGCAATCCCAGCAAGTGGAAGGCCGCATACCTACGCCTTAGACCGCGCGGACACTGAGATCGGCAGAGGTTAATAACGTTATGTAGTTATCCTTCTGAAGGTGCATGCTGGATATAATCTAAGTTACGGAAAACAGCCATGACTTGTCCATAGTTTTTTTGGTTCACAAAGCTCTGTTTTCTAATTGAGACTGCTGTTCAGTGTAGAAACAAAAGCAGAAAAATTCTTTTTTTTTTTGTGAAATAATCACAGAAAATGTGTGCAGGCATACACGGAAATGAAAGTACGTGGAACTGACAGAGGAAGATATTGGAGCTCTCTTCAGACCGACGCAACTTATTACTATGTTGGAATGAGGGAGGGTTGATAACTGTAGAAAAGAAACCTGTGTCACAAAATTTCAAGCGACATACAGCTGCAGAGTTGAAATTCTAGCCATGCGGTTGCATTTGTAACCAAGGAGAGCGACACAGCCACCGTAACGGCGATCCCACATGCTAACTGATGTTGCGAATGGTTCTCATTTCAGTTGGCACGATAGCGTGGCAGCTCGTGGCTACAAGTGTTTCGCGGTCCTGGTAAGTAGGAGTGGTAATAATAAGATATAGAGTTCCTTTTACCTGTAAATGACAAGTGTGCTTAGACCTGTACAAGAGAGTATGTGTTCGGCCATGTGTTTGTGTAGAGACACAGAATTTTCGGATTGTTATAATTCTTTATTTATATGTTGGTAGTTTGTTGATAGACGCTGGGCGTGACTGCGGATATTTTACGTCAAATTATTGGGTAAAAGTGGATAATGAATTGGAAAAGTTGCGAAAGGAAGCGGTCATGGCTTATTTTAAAGAAATGCCCTAATGTTCGCTTAGACGTACTGAGGAAACAACGAGACCCTTCAGTCGGTGGAGTGAATGTCAGGTATCGCCTGTGTACAAATAAGAAACGTTATTGCTTGAACCAACTTGCGCAATAATAAGGTGTGTCAGATAAAACTGTATCATCAGGCTTCGAAAACAGTTGATGACTGAACACAACGCACAATATTGCATCTCGTAAAGAAATTCTGCTCATACATTATATTCGGTTCCCATTATAAGATAACTATTCCCAAATTATTGACCTGTGGAACTCAACAGCTTGTCGTCATAGCTAACCCAGAAAGTGGCTGCCTTCTTTCACATTTTTTTTCCTGTGGCGCTGCGGCCCAACGCGGGCAATGGCCTGCCCATTCTTGAGGTTTCTGGATCACACACAACGACGCATCACAGTCGGTAGGACTCCTCTGGACGAGTGATCAGCTCGTCTCAGAGACCTCTACCTGACAACACACAACACTAACAACAGACAAACATCCATGCCCCCAGTGGGATTCGAACCCACGATCTCAGCAGGCGAGCGGCTGCAGACCTACGCCTTGGACCGCGCGGCTACTGGGACCGGCCCTTCTTTCACATTAAGTCCTATAATTGATTTCCGTCGTTCATCTAGACAGGAGAACTGATCAGATTTCAGGCACTATTACATAACCCGCGTTCCCTCTTAGTTAACTCTTCATATACATCTTTCAAAAACTGCTTATGCCTCCCGCCCTTTCCGACGTTCTGAATGAAACGATTGCTTTATGTTCTGCATGTTCAGGGTTTGAATCTTGCCTCTGGCTAGGTTTTGATGAGCTTAAACTTTTTCTTCAAGAAAATTGTGGGACAGTTGCGTAAAGGAGACGACCCTATCGTTTCACAACCTTTCACATTCACCATTCATTATCACGCTTTCATTCGACGATACATATGCTTTGTGCTTGTAAAAAGTTTTGGAAATATAAAAGGTGCAACTCTTGTCATTTACAGCAAAACAGTTTGCCCTGTCACTCTCAAAAAATTACAAAAACAATTATTATCAGACCTTGACAATCTGATGCACAGCAATCTGTAATTTTTGTAATCGAATGAGGTCACCCAGCAAACGTTGAAACGTTTTGCAATGTTGGATTTTTTTTTCTTCACAATTTGCAGGGAGGTTATGGTGAGAGATGTATAATAAATTGGAGTGGGCAACTGGTAAACTAAGCCGTGGCAGTCAATTGATACCGGTGACTTGTTGATTGGCGCATTAATTGTTCAGGAAGCTGGCTTATTTTGCATGTAAACCGACGCATTTTACGTTTGCTGGATCGTAACAAAACACAATCACACTGAGGGTAAACCGCAAAAAACACTTTGTGTCAGTCCACCGGCATGCCACAGTTCATGGATGTTGATTTCTCTTTCCTACTTGTACAAGCTTTAAAATTGGTGTAGGCTATTTTTAGATACATTTGGTGCTTTTCTGCATTTTGCAAATCTGCTGCAAGTTTATCAGAAGCCCATAACAAACTCTGACGGAGCGTAGCGGTGCAGTGGCCTGCTTTGTATTTTGGAGACCGCGGCTTCGATTCTTTGCTCGAAGACTGACAATTCTATTATAATATTTCGTGGTTTTACAATAGTAAAGTTTCTGACAAGCAGTTTTATATTAAGTTAAGAACCGACATGCCATGAAGCGTTTTCAGGAAGGTATTACATTCCGCTTTCTTATCTCTATTGTATGGGACAATCGTGAAATTGTATTTACGGCGGAACACCGAAGTACTTGCAGAAAATGGTGTCCCGGTGCTACTTTGTCCACCACAAATCTTACATGGACAGGCCCGAGATCGAAAGCGAGCCTCCGTTGTGAGAGGCCCTTCGAATAACCACCTCAGCCGTGACATGTCCTGTTTGAGGATAAAATATTCTATTTTATACATAAATATTCAATTCATACCTCACAGACAAAGCTGTGTTTCTATTAGGAAGATCATCCGGCTAATGTTGTATAAGGAAACAGCCGTTGTTTCTTGTTAGTCACATGTAAGACCTACGCAACCAACAGTACGTACACTCACCAACAGTCTTTAAGGTTTGATGCAATGTTTGTCAATCGTTGGGCCGCAGCGCACGCTACGCAAAGCAGTGAAGCGACTTCTTTCTTTTGTGTTTTGGTGCGTGGCCACGAGTTGAAAGAGTATTCATAACAAAAGGGACTATTTGTTGTGTCGCCTGAGCGCCCTAGGCTACCGTCTCTTGATTAAGTTGTTGTTAATGACAGGCTTACACTGGCGTTACCTTATCGCAATAATGACTTAATGTAAAATTAATTCGGTACTGAATACAGTACATCATCAGATCTTGTTTTGTATTTTTGTTCTGATCGCAGAGCTGGGCAGATTTCCATTAGATTTCCTTAACTCAACTTATACAACGATGCACGGACAAACATACATCAAATTTACGTCAAATTCCTTAACTCAAATCCATGTTTTTGCCAACGAAGTGCCCGTATAGATTAAATATGGAAATAAATATGAAAAAGTGTACATTAACCCCAAACGCCAAAATAAATCCCATCTGCCATTTGCTGGCATTATTAGGAGCTCACCATATTCTCCACGTTAGCGGGATAAGGGTTAAAAAAAACCTCGGAATTTCGTTTATCGATCAGGCTGTAGTCTATGGTATATTCTAACGGAAGATTTCCGTTGCTTTTCTTCGTCGTTCTGAGCGAATTCTGGTATAGGAGCTTCAATCAGGGTCCGACCGCTCTTTCTACAGCCTTTAATATTAATAAGAAGAATCACCTCACAATGCTGTGCTACATAACTATGCGGTTTAGAGTCTTTTAATAAACCAGGAATAAGTTCAGTAATCCACGGAGTAATATAGTGGCTGCCTAAAAGATGTAGAAATCTCATAATCATATTCTATTTTCTCCGCGTTTGTGATACGTCTCTTCTACCAAATTCTGTCACAATCCATTAGAAAAAAAAGGGGAAACACTGAAAAATCGATATACTAGCAGAAGGATATTGCTGAGTTGTTGAGAAGTGTTTTGTGCTTGTGTGATAAAGGCAGTAGGTAACTGGATGTAGTAGAGATATCGAAATTTTAGGTGTTCTGTTTTGTAATATTAGGTCCAGTGACGTGATTTGGGTAATAAAGCGTGAATAAACCACGCGGTCACGCTAGACATACTGAATAATGCAAAAAAAAGGGGGGGGAAGTGACCTCACAACGGGCAAAAATATTTGAACAGTTTTTCCAGTGGCGCCAAAAGGTACGCGTTTTCCTCTTTGTGTTCGACCGTTGAGCTCTGTTCACACTGCTTCCTCATCTGCAGTTCTATGGCAAAACTCTTTCATCCCTCGGTCCCAAAGCAGTTATCAGCCTGCGCCATTTCACCAACAGCAACACAATCCCGTACTCTTGCTCTTCTCGTCCTCTTTCTCTTCCTCTTGTTCCTCTTCCTCTCCTACTCAATTTCCCTTCCCCCGACAAATCCAAGGGGCTTGGCCGGCAAGCCTAATTGATTTAATTACGTTGTGTTAATTAGGGGGAGCTGCTTGCGCATTGAGGGCAATTGTACTACGGAATGCACTGTGTTTAGCTCACCAAATGGTCGATTAGGTAAATGAAGACAAGTCCAGATTTATCCTTGTAGGCTGCAGCGACCGCAGCCTGAAGAAGCCTGAAACTAGATTGACTTCAGTGTGTTGTATTTACTGCCTGTGAGCCAGTAGATAATAACGACGCCTGTGTTGTAGGCGTCTTAACACTTAGCGTCTTGAATCCACAACTACAAACAGTTAACCCGTCTCTATTCAGGATTGCCATTTAAGACGGTATTGCACAAGGCAACCGAATGTTGATATTTCAGATCTGCGTTCTAAATTCTAGCATTTGTTTCGGCGATTAAGACGTGTAAAACTGGACTGTTTTAAAAGAATCGTACTTCATTTCACTTACCACATCCTATTTACAGAGGGTGTTTGCTTACCATTGCAACTAGACAGCAGCAGCCACAAGAATATAAACAAGAAATGGGTTCAAGATGACAAAATATGATAGTCCTCTGTAAGTAATGTAATTTTTCTTTATAGTGCTAAAATAATATGGGCCGGGTAGCTCAGTCGGTACAGCGACTGACTACGGGCTGGACGGTCCGGGATCGAATCCCGGTGGGGACGAGATTTTCCGCCCGTCCAGACCGGCCCCGGGACCCACTCACCCTCCTGTAAAGTGGGTACCGGGTCTTTCCCGGGGGTAAAGTGCGGCCGGGCCATGCTTCTGACCACTCACCCCCTTCTAGTGCCGAGGTCATGGAAGAGTAGAGCTATACCTCTACCCAACCTCTGGGCCACACCGGGCCTGTAACGGAAAAACTTTGCCTTTACCTTTTTACTAAAATAATACTTAAGAAATATCACCTTCAGTGTGCAAGTATGAATAGAAGTAAATTGTAAAATGTGCGCATGAACGTCTAAGAGTTCAGGCACTTTCGCTTTTTCTTTGTCTCTAGATTTTCAGTTCGTGAGTGGTAACTTTCAATTATGATTAGTAAACAGCTTAATGCTGTTTTAAACAACACGGTGGTAATTGAAAGTTTTCTAAATATGCCTTCCCGACCGTCCGTCTGGCCACATGCCACAGCACTGTCCCCACAACAAGGATTTTTATAAAATTTTATTTTGGGGGGATCTTAATAAACCCTGTTAGGGAAATTCAATTTTGTTTAAAACGGATCAAAGTTGCAGGCAGTTAACATGTAGATCTACTTTATTTCATGACTACGTGTCCCCTGATTAATAATGTTACCATGGTTATATTTGTTGCGAAGGCTGCCATAGTTATATTGTTACCGTGGTTGCAATGATTACTAACGTTACCATATATTTTCTGTTTACCATGTTTAACTTTGTTACCAAAGTTACATATGCTCCCGTTGTTATCTTAGTTACCACAGTTACAAAAGTTACGAATGTTAATTGGTTGTTATAAGGTAAAGGTAAAGTGTTCCCGTTACAGGCCCGGTGTGGCCCAGAGGGTGGGTAAAGGTATAGCTCTACTCTTCC
>Ga0131853_10014103_pt1 | contig 14644 bp, 12 predicted proteins | sample TergutLab28metaG_FD_92764 | JGI IMG/M metagenome (GOLD analysis project Ga0131853, IMG submission 92764) | Labiotermes labralis P1 segment gut microbial communities from Petit-Saut dam, French Guiana - Lab288 P1 (version 2) (version 2) | ecosystem: Host-associated > Arthropoda: Insects >... | reverse complement strand
TGTCGAGGACGCATCCTTTGACGTGCGGGCGGGCGAGGTGGTTGGTATCGCCGGGCTGATGGGCGCCGGGCGCACGGAGCTGGTGATGTCGGTATTCGGCCGCAGTTATGGCCGCGACATTCAGGGCAAGGTGTTCTTGCATGGTGAGGAGATTGACACTAAAACCGTCGCCGCCTGCATCGAGCAGGGCATCGCTTACGTCTCCGAGGATCGCAAACACTACGGCCTGAATCTGATTCAGGACATCAAGACGAACATCTCCTCGGCCGGACTGGACAAGATCAGCCATCGCGGCATGGTCAACGGCAACGAGGAGGTAGCCGTTGCCGAGCAGTTCCGTCAGGCGATGAACATCCGCACCCCTTCGGTCATGCAGACGGTCGGAAACCTGTCGGGTGGCAATCAGCAGAAGGTGGTGCTTTCCAAGTGGCTGCACACCTCGCCGGAGGTGCTGCTGCTTGACGAGCCGACCCGTGGCATTGATGTCGGCGCCAAGTATGAGATTTACACAATAATTAACGGACTCGCAGCCGAGGGTAAGGCCGTCGTGGTCATCTCTTCGGAACTGCCCGAGCTGCTCGGCATCTGCGACCGCATCTTCACCCTCGCCTACGGGCGCATCACCGGCCAATTACCCGTAGCGGAGGCCACCCAGGAACGCCTAATGGAACTTATGACCATCGAAAAGACCCCGGCGACCCCCATCGCCACTGACCACATGGAGGATGTCCGATGAGTACGCTAACGGCTGCGAAGGATTCATTTTCGCGCTTTGGTGATCGGCTAGGGGGCCTGTTCGCCCCGATCGGGCGTTTCCTTGCGATGGTGTTCTCCCCGGCAACCCGCCTTTGGAACCGATTCCTTAACACCAAGGTCGGTAGCGATGTCTCCGATCTATTCACGCGCAACCTGCGCACCTCGGGTATCTACATCGCGTTCGTGGCAATCGTGATCCTGTTCACGTTCCTGACCGGCGGCACGCTGCTCAACCCGACCAACCTGAACAACCTGGTGATGCAGTTCGCGCACATTTTGATTCTGGCGCTCGGCATGATCCTGGTGATTATCGGCGGGCACATCGACCTTTCGGTGGGTTCGGTGGTGGCGCTTTCCGGCGCCGTCTCGGCCGTGCTGGTCATCCGTCAGGGCTTGCCCTGGTGGGTCGGGGTACTTGCCGCTATCGGTGTCGGCTTGTTGGTTGGTGCCTGGCAGGGCTTCTGGGTTGCCTACGTAGGCATCCCGGCATTCATCGTCACCCTGGCGGGCATGTTGCTGTTCCGCGGGCTTACCTGGTTCGTGTTGAACAACATTTCGCTTTCCCCGTTCCCGGACACCTACAACGAGATCGCCTCGGGTGCCATCAGCGACCTATTCGGCGAGATCGACGGTCGAGACATCTTCACCCTGATGATCGGCCTATTCGCTGTGGCCGGGTTCGCCTGGACACAGTGGCGCGCCCGTCAGGGCAAGTTGCGCTACCAACAGCCGGTGGAACACATGGCGCTGTTCATCACCAAGCTGGTGTTGGTTGCGGCCGTGATTATGGCCTTCATGTGGCAGCTCGCCTCCTGGCGTGGCCTGCCTATCGTGCTAATCATTCTGGCCGTGCTGATCCTGGTCTACCAGGTAGTTACCACCAAGTCGGTGTTTGGTCGCCACATCTATGCCATTGGCGGCAATTTGCCAGCCGCGCAACTTTCGGGTGTGAAGGTCAAGAAGGTCAACTTCTGGATCTTCGTGAACATGGGCATGTTGGCCGCCATCGCGGGCATTGTGTTTTCCTCGCGCTCGCGTGGTGCGCAGCCTGCCGCTGGCAATATGTTTGAGCTGGACGCCATCGCCGCTTGCTTCATTGGTGGCGCGTCTACGTCTGGTGGCGTCGGCCGCGTCACGGGGGCGATGGTCGGTGGCATGGTTATGGCCGTGCTGTCTAACGGCATGTCGCTGCTCGGCTGGGACACCTCTGTGCAGCAGATCGTCCGCGGTGGCGTCCTGCTACTGGCCGTGGCCTTCGACGTCTACAACAAGCGTCGCGCCGGAGCCGTCCGCTAGTTACCTTGCTGCAAACCCGCTTAGCTGCTGAGACTGGGGGTTTTTTCTAGGCCGCGCAGGCCGTTCCAGGCGAGGTTTACCAGGTGGGCCGCCACCTGCTCCTTGGCCGGGGAGCGGGCGTCTAACCAGTATTGACCGGTGAGCATTATCATGCCCACCAGCATTTGGGCATAGATCGGAGCGGTGCGCGCCTCTAGGCCGTGCGCCTGGAACTGATCTTCCAGCAGGTACTCCACCTGCGTGGCCACATCGCCGATCAGGGAAGAGAACGTGCCGGTCGCCTGCGCCATGGGGGAGTCGCGGATCAGGATGCGGAAGCCGTCTTCGCGGGCTTCGATATAGTCGAGCAGGGCCAGGGATGTCCGCTCTACCAGCATCTTTGGGTGTCCGCGCATGGCTAGGGAACCGATCAGGGTGGAGGTTAGGGCCTGTACCTCGCGATCAACGATGACGGCGTAGATGCCCTCCTTGCCGCCAAAGTGTTCGTAGACCACGGGCTTGGACACGCTGGCGCGGGTGGCGATCTCTTCGACCGCCGTGCCCTCAAAGCCCTTCTCGGCGAACAGGCTGCGGGCAACGGAAATCAGTTGTTCGCGGCGTTCGGAGGCGGTCATGCGGGCGCGGGCGGGGGCGCGGTGTGCGTCGGACATAGGAACATTGTGCCCGAGACCGCACAATAGTCACATGACCGCCATCGCCGCCGCTGCCCACTGGGTACGTTCCGATCTGCTGCTCGTGCCCGCCGACTTCGGCCACGGCGACACCTGGCTCCTGTGTGTCGCCCCGAAAACCGGGTTGGATGTGGTGACCGACGGGTACTTAGATGACGGTGCGGGCACGGTATATCTGCCGTTAGTGCCAGCCGGGAATTGTCCGGCCGAGGTGGCGACGCAGTTTCCGGCGCTAGCTAAGTACAAGGCGTTGCGCCTCGAAGGTATCGCGCGGGCCGAGGTGGAGCAGGCGCTGACCGGCCAGGTTTGGCTAGCGCGATGGGACGGTGGAACCTTGACGGTCGCCACCGGTGTGCAACTTCCCGGCGTACTCGACGATCTGTATGCGAAGAGCGCTACCCGACGCGAGCTAGGGGCCATTGTTCGGCCAGGCAGGGGGACAACGTTTACGCTGTGGGCGCCGACGGCCCAGGTGGTCACTCTTCTGCTTTGGCCACCCACCATGTCTCTGCGGGTGGCTCCACTGCGATTTCCTGCCCAGCGGCAGGCAGACGGCACCTGGTTGGCCCAGACCGGTGGCCCTCTAGGCGCCCGTTACCAGTATGAGGTGGTGGTCTACGCCCCAAGCACCGGTCGCATCGAAACAAACATAGTTACCGATCCCTACTCGGTGGCGCTCACGCGCGGCTCCACCCATTCGGTGGTAGTTGACCTGGCCGACCCGCGCTGGGCACCGGATATTTGGCGCAACACCCCGGCACCCCTCGTGCCGCGTCCGGTAGATCAGGCCATCTATGAGCTGCATGTGCGCGACTTCTCCCGCGATGACGAGACGGTGCCGGAGCGCCTGCGCGGCACCTTCCTAGCCTTCGCGGAGTCATCGTCGGATGGTATGACGCACCTGCGGGCCTTGGCCGAAGCCGGGATGACCACCATCCACCTGCTGCCCACCTTCAACATTGCCTCCCTGCCCGACCGCGCCGAACAGGTCACCCCGCCCGACCTGACCGGGTTCGCGCCCGATTCGGATCGCCAGCAGGCGCTAATCGCCGAGATTGCCGACCGTGACGCCTGGAACTGGGGCTACGACCCGCGGCACTGGTCGGTTCCTGAAGGCTCATACTGCGTTGATCCGGAGGGCGGCGCCCGCACGCGGGAGTTCCGCACGATGGTGGGCGCTCTGCATGCCGTCGGGCTACAGGTGGTACTAGACGTGGTCTACAACCACACGGCCGCTTCGGGGCAGAACGAGGCGGCGATGTGGGATCGCATCGTTCCCGGCTACTACCACCGCCTCTGCCCGCAGACGGGCGAGGTGGAGGATTCGACGTGCTGCCACAACACCGCCACCGAACACGCGATGGCGGGCAAGGCGATGATCGACTCGCTGGTGCTGTGGGCCAAGCACTACCGGGTGGACGGCTTCCGTTTCGACCTGATGGGGCACCACACCAAGGCCAATCTACGGGCGGCACGGGCGGCGCTCGACGCGCTGACCCTGGAGCGAGACGGCATCGACGGGCGGCGCATCTTCCTCTACGGCGAGGGCTGGAACTTCGGCGAAGTGCAGGACGGCGCGCTATTCGAGCAGGCCGCACAGGGCAACCTCGGTGGTACCGGCATCGCCACCTTCTCCGACCGCCTGCGCGATGCGGTGATTGGCGGCACTCCCACCGATGACGGCGCCGTCTTCGCCCAGGGCTTCGCCACGGGCCTATCCACCACCCCCAACCACCGTCCCATCCCGTATCCACCCCCTGCCCCCCACATCATGCTGCGCGAGCGTAGCGAGTCACAGGACCCAGAGTTAACGCTCGCCACCCTCGCCCACGCCACCGACCTGCTCCAGCTGGGCCTGGCCGGCAACCTACGCTCATACTCCTTGCGCTGCACTGATGGCATCGTCCGCCGCGGCGACGAGATCGACTACAACGGCCAACCTGCTGGTTATGCGGATGACCCGGCCGAGATCATCACCTACGTGGACGCTCACGACAACGAGACGCTATTCGATTACGGCATCCTGAAACTGCCCGTGAGTACATCAATGGCCGACCGGATACGGATGAACACCCTCGCGCTGGCCTGCGTAGCCTTCGCGCAGACGCCGCTGTTTTGGCACGCGGGTACCGACCTGCTGCGCTCCAAGTCGCTGGATCGTAACTCCTACGACGCGGGGGACTGGTTCAACCTGATCGACTGGCGTGGCATCGACAACGGCTTCGGACGCGGCCTGCCCTCGGCCCCGGACAACCAATACCGTTGGCCAGCCATCGCCCCGCTGTTGGCCAACCCGGCCCTCAAACCCGGCCCGGTCGACATGGCCGCCGCCCGCGAACAAGCCCTCGACCTGCTGCGCATCCGCTCAGCTACCCCCCTGCTCCGCCTGGGCAGCGCCAGCCTAATCCGCGATTTGGTTACCTTCCCCCTCTCCGGCCCCACTGCCACCCCCGGCGTAATCACCATGCTGATCGATAACGGCGATGAGGCGGTGCTAGTCATCCTCAACGCCACCCCCCAGCCAGCAACTCAACAAATCCCAGCCCTAAGTGGACGCAACTTCACCCTCCATCCCGTCCAACAACAGGGCGCCGATGCGGTAGTCCGCGAAACCACCTGGGATGCGCAAACGGCTACCGCCGCCACCCCCGCTCGCACAGCCGCCGTCCTAACCAGCTCCGATGGTTGAGTAGATCAATACCGGCCCTCACCCAACGAAAGTGCTGCGCCAAGCGTTATGAATGTGACGCGTGGGAAGATGCCTGCGCCTTGGGACTGGGAGCTGATAATGAAGCGACAAGCGGTGACGCTGTTGGCTGCGGTGGTAGTTGTGGCATCTATGGCCGGGTGTGGCGGGGACTCCGCTGCGATTGAGAATGCCGGAGCGGAACAATCCGCGGCGTGCGAGGCCGACGATAATCCGTTTGCTTGCGAGTTTGAGCGACTTTACGCCGAAACTGACAGCGAGTTTGTTCGCAGCATTCTGCGGGACGGCGTGATTACCTTGGCCGAGAAGCAGGAGGCCATTACGCGGTTCAACGAGTGCTTTGCTGCGGGAGGAATCGACGGATATATCGACCCGGCACACGGCGGCTGGCACTGGTCAACCTCCGAGGGCGACGACATCGCCGCGATGGAAGAGATTGTCCGCTATTGCGAACAACAGTGGGGCGGTGAGGTGGTCATGCTCTACACACAGATGCGGGACAATCCCGAGAACCTCACCTATTGGGATCGGGTAGCTGGCTGCCTGATGCGCCATGAGCTGGTGCCGCCGGGAGGCATCACCGGCCCCGAGCTTGAAGCCCTGAGCGCCGAGTACGCAATCCCCACTGAGCTGGAGCTGGCGCGGCAACATCCGAGCATTCTTAGCATTGAGGTCGATCCCCACACCGGCGATTGGCTCATCGAACATAACCCGGACTGGGTGGAACCCGACTTGGTCCTGCCGAATGGCGTAAACATGAGTGAAGGTCAGGCGTGGCAGTGTCTATTCGCCCCGGATAGCTAGTCACGCCGCATCTGCTACCTACCGAAACACAACCGTTCGGCTGCCATCTAGCAGCACCCGATGCTGCGCGTGCCACTGCACGGCGCGGGCCAGCGCCCGGCGTTCTACATCCTCGCCGAGTGCCTGTAGCTCGGCGACCGTTCGGGAGTGATCCACCCGTTCGACGTCCTGTTCGATGATTGGCCCCTCGTCGAGAGCGCCGGTAACGTAGTGCGCGGTGGCGCCGATCAGCTTGACGCCGCGCTCGTGCGCCTGCGCGTAGGGTCGCGCCCCCTTGAAGCTGGGCAGGAAGGAGTGGTGAATGTTGATGATCCGCCCGGCCAGTTCGCGACACAGGCCGTCGGAGAGAATCTGCATATACCGAGCCAACACCACCAACTCCACGCCAAGATCGGTGATGAGGGTGCGCAGTGCGGCCTCGGACTGAGGTTTCGTATCGGCGGTTACCGGGATGTGGTGGAACGGCTTTCCGTAAAACTCGGCGATATCGCGCAGATCGTCATGGTTGCCCACCACGCCCACCACATCGACGGGTAATGCCCGCGAGCGTTCGCGATACAGCAGGTCAACCAGGCAGTGCGCGCCCTTGGAGACCATCAGCAGCGTCGGCATCCGGCGTCCAACTAAGTCGAGGTTCCAGGTCATACCAAATCGCTTGAAGGCAGGGGTAAGCGCCGCCACCAGCTCCTGGCGGGAGGCCGTAGAGGCCACCTCGACCCGCATAAAGAACCGCCCAGAATCGGGGTTGCCGAACTGCTGGGACTCGATGATGTTGTCCCCGCGCTCAGCCAGTGCCCCAGTAACGGCGGCCACAATCCCCGCCCCATCCCGACAAGAAACGGTCAACACCCACTCGCTCACGTAATCCACACCCCATACCGTACGCGAGTTCGAGCATTTGTCGTGGTGTTCGAGCGCTCGAGCGCTCGAACACCACGACAAATGCTCGAACAGACGATCAGCCATCGGCTAGGCGAGGATGTGGGAGTAGGGGGTTGCGGCGGAAGGTGGCGCGAGTTGCAGCGGGGAACGCCGCTAGCAGGCGGTTCACTGTTGATTCCGGGGAGTCTTTGGCGGTAACTCTGACCGGATATGCGCCAGCCACTTCGGCGATGGCATCTCCGCGTCGCTTCTCATTGAACCAGGCGTCGGCCCCATCATGGCCCGGACCGAACGCGCCATTTTGGTATTTGATGCGGCCATCGAACTCCCCGAGCACTCCGTGCCTTGGCCATGCCAGGTCGACCCGGAACGTGCCCAACCGAGTTCGCACCTCCCACTGGGTGACCGGCGTTGGCAGGCCAGCACGCAAGACGATGTACCGCAACCATGATTCACCTGGGGATTCAGCTCCCGCATCGGCATTAGTTAGCACCCAACGAGCCAGGCGACTACCCGGCACCCGGCCTAGAGCGTTCAGGCGCCGCAGGGCCATCTCGCGATCTGCTCCGGTGTCCAACATCGCATCCGCTACCACTAACGCGGCTAGAGGATGTGAGTGTCGGCAGATGTCGATAAGCGTGCGATACGGGGTGGTGACCAGGAGGCCATCATGTTCTACTACATCGTCGTAAGGTAACGGTGCGAAGTGGCGAGTGACATCTATGGCGGCAGTACCGGCGCGCCGATGCTCCCGCGTGATGTGCGTGGTTAGCGGAACCCGCCACAACGGCCATCCCCACAACAGAGCGGCTGACTCACGGCTGAACACAGGCTCGGATAATTGGGCGGCAACGGCGTGCAATCGCAGAAGCGCAACTTCTCGTTGGACGGCCCAAGGCGAACGGTTTTCCCTGCCGCTGGTTCGGTCGGCGGGAGCGTCATCATCAACAACCGTATAAGCCCCTCGGCGCACTCGATCTATCTCATGCTTCAGCAACTGTCGGCGTAGACGATCTCGGTCACAGTCTCGGGCGAGGATGATGTTCAGGTCAGTTTCCATGACCTCACGCTGCCTGATAGCGCGCCCGCTTGCTTGCTATACCCAGTCAGCCTGTGCATAACTCGATGCTCAGCCTGCCTGTGGATAGCTATCTTCGTTCGCCTGTTCGAATGCTGGTCGCGGTTTTGCACTCGTGGAGAGGGCAGATGGGGTTAGCGACTAGGACGGAACTCGCACACGCGGAAGGTGTGGGTGTTGAAGTTGACGCCATGAGGGTTATTTGCGGTCGCCTCTGACTTTTTCTGTCTGTTCGAGCATTTGTCGTGGTGTTCGAGCGCTCGAGCGCTCGAACACCACGACAAATGCTCGAACTCGCGGAAGTTGGGCAGGGGCGGGCGTCGGGTAGGGTGGGTGGGGTCGCGACTGGCGTAGGTGGGGCACCATCGGGGAGCGGCAGGGCCGCGCGGGCAATGAGCATCGTGCGGCGACGGTGTTGGGCAACCGGCATCGGACTGCGGGTCGCTCGCCTGGGCCTGCCGGTCACGTCCACCGCCCAAGGGTGCCCGGACTGTCGGCCCCCGCTTTTCAAGGAGACGCGATGAACGCACATACCCCTGACCCCCTGCTGACCGGCGGCATCGCCGATGTTGACCCCGAGATCGCTGCCGTACTCGACGGCGAGCTGGCCCGCCAACGCGACACCCTGGAGATGATCGCCTCGGAGAACTTTGTGCCGAGAGCCGTGCTACAGGTGCAAGGCTCGGTGTTGACCAACAAGTACGCCGAGGGTTACCCCGGCAAGCGGTACTACGGCGGCTGCGAGCAGGTGGATATCGCCGAAAGCCTCGCCATCGAGCGAGCCAAGACGCTGTTTGGCGCCGAACATGCGAATGTTCAGCCCCACTCCGGCGCGCAGGCCAACGCCGCCGTACTGCACGCCCTGGCCACGGCCGGTGACCGCATCCTCGGCCTGGAGCTGGCCCACGGCGGCCACCTGACCCACGGCATGAAGCTGAACTTCTCCGGTCGGTTGTACGACGTCGGCGCCTACGGCGTCGATCCGCAGACCTACCTGATCGACATGGACGTGGTGCGGCAGCGCGCGCTAGAACACCGCCCCGAGGTAATCATTGCGGGCTGGTCGGCTTATCCGCGCCACCTGGACTTCGCCGCCTTCCGCGCCATCGCCGATGAGGTGGGCGCCAAGCTGTTGGTGGACATGGCGCACTTCGCCGGGCTGGTGGCCGCCGGGCTGCACCCCTCGCCCGTGCCGCACGCCGACGTGGTCTCCACCACCGTACACAAGACCATCGGCGGCCCCCGCTCCGGTCTGATTCTGTGCAAGGAGGAATGGGCGCGCAAGATCGACTCGGCGGTGTTCCCTGGCCAGCAGGGTGGCCCACTGATGCACGTCATCGCCGCCAAGGCCGTCTCCTTGAAGATCGCCGCCTCGGCAGGCTTCCGCGACCGGCAGGCCCGCACGCTCTCTGGGGCGAGCATCATCGCTGACCGCCTCTCCCAGCCCGATGTGGCTGCCGCCGGAGCCTCCGTGCTTACGGGTGGCACTGACGTGCATCTTTTGCTGGTTGACCTGCGCGAGTCCGCCCTCGATGGGCAGCAGGCCGAGGATTTGCTGCACTCCGTGGGCATCACCGTAAACCGCAACGCTGTGCCCTTCGACCCACGCCCGCCGCGCGTCACCTCCGGCCTGCGCATCGGCACCCCGGCGCTGGCCACCCGCGGCTTCGGCGATGAGGAGTTCACGGAGGTAGCCGACATCATCGCCGCCGCCCTGCGCGACGGCGCCGCCACGAACGTGGCTGCCCTGCGTGCCCGCGTGGCCAAGCTCACTGCCGACTTCCCCCTCTACGACGGGCTAAAGCAGTACTGACTTGGATTCGTTGGTTTCGACACGCTCGCTACTCAACCATCCGTAGCTGGGTGATTAAGTAGCCGCGAAGCGGCGTGTCGAAATCACAAGGAGAGGAACACACATGACCGCACAGGTGTTAGACGGCAAGGCGACCGCCGCCGCGATTAAGGCCGAGCTGACCGAGCAAGTCAAGGCGCTTGCAGCCCAGGGCATGACGCCCGGCCTGGGCACACTGCTGGTAGGCGACGATCCCGGCTCCACCTGGTACGTGAACGGCAAGCACGCCGACTGCGCCGAGGTGGGCATTACCTCCATCCGCGAGGACTTGCCCGCCAACGCCTCTGCGGCGGAGATCGAGGCCGCCGTCTCCCGGCTCAACAACGATCCGGCCTGCACCGGGTTCATCGTGCAGCTACCGCTGCCCAGGAGTGTAGACACGAATCGTGTGCTGGAACTGATCGACCCAGCCAAGGATGCCGACGGCTTGCACCCCACCAACCTGGGTCGCCTGGTGCTGCGGGTAAACGAGGAGATCACCTCGCCGCTGCCGTGCACGCCACGCGGCATCATTGAGTTGGTGGAGCGGCACGGCATCTCGTGGGCGGGCAAACATGTGGTGGTACTCGGACGCGGGGTGACCGTTGGTCGTCCGATGGGGCTGCTGCTGACGCGTCGCGCTGTAAACGCGACCGTGACGCTCACGCACACCGGTACCCGCGACCTGCCCGAGTTGCTGCGACAGGCCGATGTGGTGATTGCGGCGGCGGGGGTGCCGGGCCTCGTGGCCGCTGAGTTGGTCAAGCCCGGCGCGGTGTTGATCGATGTGGGCGTCTCACGAGCCACAGACCCGGCCACGGGCAAGAGCCGGGTAGTGGGCGATTTAGCGCCCGATGCGCTTGCTCAGGCTAGCTGGTACAGCCCCAACCCTGGCGGGGTCGGTCCCATGACCCGCGCCATGCTCCTAGCGAACGTTGTAGAGGCGGCAGAGCGCGACCTAAAACTCGTAGGTGGCCACTAGGGGGGCGTGATCGCTCCAGCGCCCGTCGTATTCTGCGGCTCGATCCACCTCGACGGTGCGGGCCAGCGGAGCTAGGGCTGGGTTGGCCAGGTGGTAGTCGATGCGCCAACCCTTATCGTTCGCAAAGGCCTGCCCGCGCCATGTCCACCAGGTGTAGGGGCCAGGGCCATCGCCGCCAAACTTTCGGCCAAGGTCCACCCAGCCAAGATCGTCGAACCAGCGATCCAGGTAGGCGCGCTCTTCGGGCAGGAACCCGGCGCTCTTTAGGTTGCCCTTCCAGTTGGCGATGTCCACGTTATGGTGGGCGATGTTCACGTCGCCGGCCACCAGCGTCGGAGTGTCCGCCGCAGTGAGCATGGCCAGCCGCTGAGTCACCTTGTCCAGATGGGCGTACTTGGCCACCAGGGTGTGTTCGTAGCCAGGCTCGTTCGACGCCGAGTGCAAGTAGGCGCTGACTACGGTGATGATCTGCCCACAGGGCAGCTCCACATCGGCCTCGATCCAGCGGCCGGTATCCACCGGCGGCTCACCATGCGGGTTGCTGTCGGTGATCTTCTCCGGAGCAGGACTGCCCGTTGGTGCCAGGCCCGGCCGCACCTCACGCAGCGGGAAACGGCTGGCGATGGCCACTCCGGCGCGTCCCTTGATCTCGCAAGCCTGGGTGGCCACATGCCAGCCGTGATCGGCGCCCATCAGTTTGGCGAGTTCAACATCGGGCGCCCGCACCTCCTGTAGCAGCACGATGTCGGGCTGCCGCTGCTCTAGCCAGGTGGCCATGCCCTTGCGGAAGGCGGCGCGAACGCCATTAACGTTTACGGTGGCAACGGTCAAAATAGGCACCCCGCGATTCTGCCACGCCTGTCTAGCCGAGGGGGTTTTCCTGACATGACCTGACCTGCCGCTCTTGGGGAGTCATGACCTCGTACCAGTCCAGGCGGATGCCGCCAGGCAGTTCGCGCGGCTCGCGCGGGTGATCGGGGTTTAACTCCACCAAGATATTATCCCGGCTGCTGCACCAGCCAGGGCACAGGTCGCTCTCAAACCAGTTGTAACCTGGCTCTAGCTCCCAGACGTTTAGGAAACAAGGGGAGGTCAGCGCTTCTTCTGCCGTGTCAGGGATTTCGCATCCGTCCGAGTTGGCGGCCAGCCAGTCTGCTGTGGTAAACCCGGGCGGCACCAGTTCGTGGCGAATCAAACAGGCGACCGTCAACTCATCCCAAGGATCGTTGTTCGGGTTACTTCGCATCATGAGATATTGGCCGACAACGCCGGCATCCCAACGGGCCAGGCATTCCAAGGCAGCTTCGAAAGCGGCGTCGGAGGCGGCCATCCAGGAGGCGTCATCCGGAAATCTGATATCCGGGTTGACCATCCACTCAGTGGCGCCTTCTTCGTTCATCTCCCCGACCAAGGAGTCGTGCTGGGCCAGGCACTCGTTGACCCGCATCCTCGCCTCCTGCGCCTCAGCCGAAGTGATTACGCCGTCGCTCAGGATTTGCCTCGTGAAGTCGGTAGTCGCCTCCTGGTAGAGCCGGGCGATCTCATCTGCCCAGCCCCGTGCCTCGCCTGCGGCATTGTCCGCCCCACCATTCCCGCAGGCTGCCAACACAAGCGCCAGTATTAGCAGCGGACCAAGTATCCGAAGTCGCACGATCACCCCCTGCGGGCAAGCCTATTCGATGGGCCTATAGCCAACCAGCCCCTGAGCGCAGTAGGTTGGCAGGGTTAATCGCCGCCTACAACCAAGGAGTAATCGTGTCTGACCTCAAGATCGCCGTCATCGTTGGTTCCACCCGTCCTGGTCGCCACGGGCGTGACGTCGCCGATTGGGTATTGGCGCAGGCCACTGGCCGTGAAAGCGCCACCTACGAGATCGTGGACCTTGCCGACCATCCGCTGCCGCTGCTCGATGAGTTGCTGCCCGCCGCGATGGGCCAATACGAACACGAACACACCAAGGCTTGGTCGGCCACCATCGCTAAGTATGACGGGTTCGTGTTCGTCACCCCCGAGTACAACCACTCCATCCCGGCGGTGCTGAAAAACGCCATCGACTATCTGGCCATCGAGTGGCAGAACAAGGCCGCAGCCTTCGCGGGCTACGGATTCCTGGGGGCATCGCGAGCCGTCGAGCATCTGCGCAATATGCTCTCGCAGCTACAGGTGGCCCACGTCAGCGCCAACCTGGCGCTCTCGATGATCTACGACTTTGAGGCGATGACCACCTTCGCTCCCGGCGATCACAACATCGAGGCAGCGGCGACGATGTTCGACCAGCTTGAAGCCTGGGCCACCGCCCTTAAGCCCTTACGAGACTAGGCGTCGGGCCGCAGTCAGCAGCGGTCTCGGCTGCGCTGGTAGACTTGGCGGCTGGGAAAGGGGACCGCACAGTGTCTTTTGAAGTTGGCGAAACCGTTGTTTACCCGCATCATGGCGCGGCTCTGATCGAAGAGATCAAGATGCGCAAGATCCGCGGCGTCGAGAAGATGTACCTGAAGTTGAAGGTGGCCCAGGGCGACCTGACCATTGAGGTGCCTGCGGAAAACGTAGACCTGGTTGGTGTGCGTGACGTGGTAGACCGCGAGGGCTTAGATCGGGTTTTCGATGTATTGCGCGCCGAGTTCACCGAAGAGCCAACCAACTGGTCGCGCCGCTACAAGGCAAACTTGGAGAAGCTGGCCTCCGGCGATGTAATCAAGGTGGCCGAGGTGGTACGTGACCTGACTCGCCGCGACTCCGACCGGGGTCTTTCCGCCGGGGAGAAGCGGATGCTGTCGAAGGCTCGGCAGATTCTTATCTCCGAGTTGGCCCTCGCCGAGAACGTCGATGAGACCAAGGCCGAGGCGATTTTGGACGACGTGTTGGAAAGCGCGCCCAAGACCATCAAGGCCGTTGAGGTACCCGCCTAACCCGGCGTTAGTTCTCGTGCCCGAAATACGGTCATTTCGCGCCGCCCGGCTACCAACCCGCGCCCTGGGGACGCACCCTATAGGAGTGGTGACCTGCATTCTGACCGCGGCTGGCTCCGGCCAGCGACTCGGCGCCCCTACTCCCAAGGCGCTGGTTGAGATCGATGGGGTGCCGCTGGTGCTTCACGCCGCCCGCAGGCTGGCCGCATCCGGGGTGGTGGCTGCCATCGTGGTGACGGCGCCGCCGGGACACAATGCGCAAATTCATTTCGCCTTGAAGAATGACAATCTGCCGCTGCCCGTGTTGGTAGTAGACGGAGGCGATACTCGACAGGCATCCGTGGCCGCCGGGCTTGCGGTGATCTCCGCTACCGAAACCTCTGTGCTGGTTCATGACGCGGCCCGACCCTTCGCCTCGCCGGAACTGATCCGCCGCGTAGTGGCCACGGTTGCGGCCGGATACTCCGCTGTGGTGCCGGGCCTGCCCGTCGCCGACACCATCAAGCAGGTAACCCCGGATGGTCTTGTCATCGCCACTCCCGACCGGGCGGCGCTTCGTTCGATCCAAACTCCGCAAGGTTTCGATCGGGCGAAACTCGTTCGGGCACATTTCGAAGGCGCCGGGGCGGACGCCACCGATGACGCCGGGCTGATGGAGGCCCTGGGCGAGCCGGTGGTTGTCGTGCCTGGTGAGGAGGCCGCCATGAAGATAACCACGCCGACAGATC
>Ga0131853_10014102_pt1 | contig 14644 bp, 9 predicted proteins | sample TergutLab28metaG_FD_92764 | JGI IMG/M metagenome (GOLD analysis project Ga0131853, IMG submission 92764) | Labiotermes labralis P1 segment gut microbial communities from Petit-Saut dam, French Guiana - Lab288 P1 (version 2) (version 2) | ecosystem: Host-associated > Arthropoda: Insects >... | reverse complement strand
GAAAAGAGCGCACGAGAAAGTGGTAGCTACTAAGATTTTGGACAATCTTGAAAAGCTCTTTATGGAAAACAACGACACAACTTCCAAACGGTGGATTTGGGAGTTAATGCAAAACGCAAAAGATAGTGCTTATGTCGATCAGAAAGTAAAGATAAAAATTAATTTTAACCAGCAAGCGAAGAAATTAGAATTTAGCCATAACAGTCAGCCTTTTACATTGGAAGGAATAACTTTTCTTATTGAGCAAGTCTCGACTAAAGATAGAAGCGGCATCACAGATGGAATAAAAACTACCGGTAAATTTGGCACAGGGTTCTTAACCACTCATTTATTATCATCGGTTGTTGATTTGGATAGTGTTTTGGCTGACGAAGGAATACTGCCAACTAAGTTTGAATTAACATTAGATAGAAGCGGAAAGGATCCAGAGTCGATACTAACTTCAATTGAAAATTCATTAAAGCAAATTTCACAAATTGATGGAGCTAAATCTATTGAAATTTTTGATAAACAATTATTCAATACAAAATTTACTTATACTTTAGATCAAAAAGGGCTGAAGATTGCTGAACAAGGACTTGCAGATTTTAAGTTCAGTATATTTTATGTTTTAATTTTCATGCAAAATATTCAATCAGTCATGCTAGAGCATGAACAATGCGAGTATTGCTTATCAGAAAAGGCGGAAGAGTTGCAAGATGGTTTGAATATATACACAATAGATGAAATTAAAAAAGGCACGAAAAAATAAAACATATCAATTTGCTTATGTATCACTTTTTGGTAAAACAAACATTGATGAGGTAAACACAGAATTATATAATCAAATTCATCCACACAAAAAGAACTTAGGTAAAGTATTTGGAATAGCTGCAAAACTTGCTGAGATAGGTACAAGCATTGGAGCAAATAGACAAATTAGTTTGAGTGGTAATGTATTTAATAAAAAAATTAAGATAAAGAAAGAGAAAAAAATAATTGTTTTTATAGATGATTTGGAAAGAAAGTCTGACAGCATTCCTGCAGATGTTTTTGTTGGATATATAAACGATTTAATTTTGCAAGGTGTAAAAGTAGTTGCTTTGTCTAATTTAAGTAAAGCAAGTAGCGAGGTAGAAACAAAGCAGTTTGAGGAATACAAAGAAAAAGTTTTTGATAGAGTATATCAAGCCAAAGAAACTCAGGCAGATTTCATTCACGATATGTTAAGGGCAAGTTTTGGTAGTTCTCAAGGAACAGTTCACGAAGGCACGAGGAAAAAATTAGAGGAGATTTGTGATCACAATTTAAGAATGATTAAAAAAGTAGATATACTATTTAATCAAATAAAAAAAGCAACTCCATACGACGCTGAGTTTTCAAGTTGGTATGACTTATATACGCTATGTGCTTTGGTGGTTGTAGAGGATTTTAACAACAAATATTCAAAGCTGTATAAAGAAAAAATTGAAAAAATTGATTGGAAAGATAAGGCTAGAGAAGAGTGTCAAAAAACAAAAGGGATATTGTGTTATTTAGAGGACAACAAAATATCTTTTGGATATAGTCAAAATGACCTGAATTCAGCAGGGGGAATATATGATTTAATAGAGGGAAACTATGAAATGGTAAGAGGAGTTTTTGGCATTTTGAGAGAGGATAATTTTTTCTTAACAAGCAGTCACTTAAAATATCACGATACTCATTTAAGCAGAATAAAACAAACAAACGAAGCAAGATTTAATATTCAAAGTAATCGCAGTGAATTTTTTTCTGCTTCGGATGATAAGAAAAAGAAATTACTAAAAAAACAAAATAATGAAATTATTAAGTTGTTTCAAGCAATAGAAAATAGTCGTGAAAAAAATGACTGGCGCGGTACACCCGAAAAAGCAGTATTAGAGAATATGCTAGATGCGTATTTGAGTGAATGGTTACACTTTGCAGATTTTAACGAATATCCTTTTACAGAGGCGATGGAAGATGAGTTGTTCAAATATGTTAGAGAGAATTATTTTGATTTAGAAACAAGAATTGAAAGTAAAAGCGCAGAAAAATTCAAATTAAGATACTATACACGATACTACATTCCAAAGAGGGTTGAGTATGACCAAGGGTTTATAAAAAAACAACCAAGCGGCATTAGAATGTATGGGAGCAGTATATTAAGTTTAAGAAAACTTCCAATAGACAAAAGCGACAACCAAGTCGATAAATTGATGGAAAAATTTTTTATTGATAATAATTTTTTTATTGATAATTTGAGCGGAGATATTAGCTTAAAAGATTGGTATACAGCTTGTGAGATATGTGATTTTATCAAGAAAAACTTTCAAACATTAAAGGATGAAATCATTAAATATTTAGAGGAGTACCGCAAGAAAAACGCAAATGATAAATCATTGCAACAGCGATTAGGAATATTGATAAGGGAACTAGGGGACAACCCTTTAGATAATTACCACATTGATGGATCTATGTATTTTCCACACATGGTAAGTCGTGAAAATAGAATGTAATAAATAGATAGAGGAGCCGCTTTTTTCAGAAGAGAGAGGCGGCTTTTTTTATTTTGACGCAAAGAGCGAAAAATGCCTAACCTTTCAGTATATTATGGTTTCAAACTGTATATTTATAGAGGTTTTGACAACAAATGCGATATTGTGTCAAAACCTCTAATTTTGTTATGTATAAAATTTGTTACTCTTAAAATGTGCCGCATAAGTGGCTGCACAATTTTTTGTGCAAATTTTCTCATTTTGCAAAGGTGGCAAAAGCAAAAATAAAAAGAAACTAAATCTATATTAAAGAATTAACAGTGGCGGCGTGTACAAAAATTGAATGCTCCTATTCGGCACAACAAAACGAAAAAGTTTGTTGACGACTCAATATTTGGTGGCAGTTTTTACACTTTCCGTGCCAAGTACGCAATTTTTTGAAGACGATTAAAAGTAGACATTAAAAAAGCATTGTTTGCTTTAAGAGCAAAAAAAGTATATTTGAAAGACTAGGCATTTATAGTTTGTGAATATAAAGTTTTCAACCTCTCATACTCCGTCACACACTCTTCTGCCATTATGTTTGCAAACTTTACAGCCGATTCAAACCCATCTTTCACATAAATCTCATGCATAATTCGTAAATAATTCTTTTTCACCTTCTTATCGGCATCAAGCAAAAAATCTCTCAACACTTCGGGAAACTCATTAAGGATAGCACAATGTTCTAAAGCATTTGTTTTGACAGATAATAATTTTAGATACTCGCCCCAATTGTAGCAGGCGGCGGAATTAGGGTTGAATAGGCGGGGCAACTCGCAAATGGGGTTAAAGAACTCATCATGAAAATGTAGTTTGTCATGAGTTGTTTTTATTTGAACTATTTTCCTGCAAAAGCGTGGCGAGAGGTAGTAGTGGTGTTTGCCTGCAATAGATATACAACCCATTTCATTACAAATACGCTTTTTGAAAGAAGCGACATCAAAATCTATTTCAGGCAATGGCAGCAGATTTTTCTTATCAGTATCAAATAAGTCGTTTACCATAGTTTTGAAATAGCCTTTGCGGCGGCGATGTAATGCCTTATCGCAAGCGATAAGCAAATTTTTATTAAATTCTTCAAAACCAGTTATTTCCGGCATAGGTGAAAGCATTTGCATTCGTACAGTTTTTATGCCGACTTCGACGCTTGCCTTTTCGTTAGATCTATAAGAATTGCAAAAGTAAGAACGAAATTTGTAATGGGCTTTGAATCTCAAAAACAAATCAGTTGGAGTTTTTACGACATCTATTCCGGTTCTCTTAACATTGACAATCGTAGCATCATTATCAAAAGCAATTTCATAAGGCACACCGCCAATATGAGCAAATATATCTTTTAATCCTTGCAACATAGATTCGCCGGACTTGCCTTTATATGCTTGACAATAGACAGCATTTGAATAGGGAAATGCAATAACTAATAAATGCCCCTGAACTTTTTCGCCTTTATGCAAATAATAGAAATCAGCAAAATCCACCTGTGCTTTGGCAGGATTATGAACAAGCGGAACATATTGTTTATTAAGCGAGTAAAACTCCCGTCTAACTTTTAGGAAATGTTTTTTGGTAAGGTAATAAGAGCAAGGAAAGTCGGGATGGAGTTCTTTTAGCAACTCGAACATCCTTGTTCCTGTAATTCGTTGTTTATAATGACCATTGCGCTCTTTTTGTAATAGCAACTTCATATCGTCTTCGTACGGAATTATTTTGTTGTTATAGTCATATCTAGCTTTTCTTGGCTTAGGACTCCAATCAGTAGCTTTAACATATTTACTGACGGTATTCGCGGAGCAGTTCATTCGGCGGGCGACATCTGTCATTGTCATGCCTTCATCGTAATACAAAGAACGGATACGGTCAATCTTTCTCATAGATAGCATAAGTTTTTTCTCCAAAGTGAGATATAATAGTTTTAAGATTATTTCCAATTAACCTATCAAAAAAACTTGCATTATATAACGAGTTTAATTGCACGAAAATAAAAATCAAAATTGCACGAAATTTTGAGTCTAAATGAAAAAACTCTGTGTTGTTAAGACACAGAGTTTTTTCATACATTTGTACACGACCGACAGTATTTTTCGTGAGGGGTAGGGGGGATTGAATCCTCCCAGTTTTTGCACCGCCGAGCGGGCGGGAGTTTCACGCGAAAAAAGACGGAAATCAAGAACTCCGTTCTGTCGTGTCTTGATGGCAGGAGCAGTAAGACTTGAACTTACCTCACTGGTTTTGGAGACCAGGGCACAACCTCTATACCATACTCCTATGAGCCTATACTATTATAGTTATTATTTTTCATGCTGTCAATTGTTTGACAAGCTAAAATCCATTTTGCTAAAATATTTTTATGAAAAATTTAAAAAATGTAGTTATATATACAGACGGAGCATGCAGTGGAAACCCGGGTCCCGGTGGGTGGGCAGCAATTTTAATTTGCGGAGGAGTAGAAAAAGTGTTGAGCGGGGGAGAGATGGCTGCTACTAATAATCGTATGGAGCTAATGGCAGTAATTGAGGGCTTAAAGGCATTAAAAACAAGCTGCAATATTGAGATATATAGCGATTCAAAATATTTTATTGATGCTGTTGACAAAGGGTGGCTTTTAAATTGGCAAAAGAATGCAGATATGTTTGGTAATTGGAAAAAGTCAGACAATAAAGAAGTGAAAAATCAGGATTTGTGGACTGAGTATTTGACTTTGTCTAAAAACCATCATATTAAGGTTGTTTGGGTTAAAGGTCATGCCGACAATACTTATAATAACCGCTGTGATGAGCTTGCAAGAGGCGAAATAATAAATTTGCTAAAACTTTAAGAATTACTATACCTTTTTTTTCATAAACTAAATATGTGAGTGCTGTTATTAAAAAAAATATAGTTATTGCCGTGTTTGTGTTGCTAAACTTAAGCTTGGTTGTTTTGGCCTGCATTTTTTTAGCTCACTTGAAACCTTTATATAAAGTAGTTGCTGTTATCCTTCTCCTTCTTCTCACTCTTTCTGTCCCCTCAATACAAAAACAAGAAATATATAAAATTTCACTGGTAGCATCCGTCCTTGCCGCCATTATACTTATCACTTATATTATACTAAACGAGACAGGCGCCATCTATGTCTTTAGAGATTTTTCTATAATCAGGGATTTCATTCTTGGTACCCGTCAATGGGGAATAATAGTTTTTATGTCGCTTGTCATTTTGCAAGCGGCAATAATTCCGGTGCCAATGCTGGTTACAATCTTAGCTGGTGTGGCCATTTATGGCTCGCTTTGGACATTCATAATGGTATCAGTTGGGGTAATTATAGGGTCAATAATATCCTTTTATATTGGCAGAACATTTGGAAAAAGACTGGCGATTTGGATGTTTGGTGAAAAAAAAGTAGAGAAATATAGTCATTATGTTGGCAAAAAACATAGGGGAATGTTTGTAGTGGTGTTGCTTTTTCCGTTTTTTCCCGATGATATGATTTGCTTATTAGCAGGAGTGTCTGATATGTCATTTAAATTTTTTATTGTCACATTAATTTTTACCAGACCAATAATGATAGGCGTCACCTCATTTTTAGGCAGCGGCAATATCATTCCCTTTAGGGGTTGGGGTATACCGGTATGGATAGGTCTTATAGCTTTAGTCATTGCTTCCTTTATAATAATAAATGTTATTCAAAGAAAACGGGAAAAGAAAAAGGCTATCTCATTTGATAATAGATAGCCTTAGCCCTAAAATTTTTTGAATTTTATCCTAATTTTTCACATTAAATCTGCCTGAATCTAAAAAGCCCTTATACAAAAATAAGCTGATAAATATATTTAAAACCAAAATTGACGGCAACACTAATGTCGCTAAAAATTGTGTAAAGTCATTATTATTTATTACTCCGACATTATCAGTAAGCACCCCTAGTATATTAACTATAAATATCACTCCCCACAAACATCCGACCACAATAAGCCTGAACAACATACTTCCTCTAAAATCAAACTTTATCACCTTTCTGGCATTATAATCTCTTGCAGCAAAAATAACCGCTACCAAAGGATATACAGCAAATGCCACCACTACGCTGAGTACATATAGCCAAATATCCATCCGTCTAAATTCAGTTCCGACAGTTCTAAGCGCACTATGCACTAGCAGCATTACAGCAATTTGCACCATCATAATCACAAACATCATAGCATGATGCCAAAGCCTAAGTCTATTTTTATAAAAATAATTTTCTGCATTATATTTTTGCAGCGTTTCGTCATGGCGTCTGATGATCAAGCTCTCACCAACTTCTTCCCCGGTTTTTTGCAGCTTTTCTAATTTTTGCTCTTGAGAAGATTTTACAACAACCACAGCAGTTTTGTGCTTTATATTGTTTTTAACCAGTTTTTCTAGCACACCTCTATAGTCTCGCCTGATTATATCTGCATCGGACATATTAATTTTAGGTGCAGAAGAATAGCTAAAATAGTCATTTTGAGGTTTATGCTGTGCAATGTCAGGAGAAGTATAGGGAGTAAACAAGGGCTGCTTTAATTCTTCTTGGACAGGATGAGTATAAGCATTTTGCTCAAGCTCTATTGTCGGATCAGAATTTTCTATTTGTGTCGGAGCACACTGTTTTTCAGTGGTTTCTGATGTAATTGTAGAGTTGGTTTCATGTGAGTTATTATAAATATTTGTAGAATTATAATAGATTGATACATTTTGATTTGTTGATTGTTTTTCTATAGGGAGTTTTTCAAAAGGAAGCTCTTCTTCATGGTCTGTGTCATTATACGAGCTAAATTGCTGGTTCAAACCAACATCGTCTGGTGAGTATTCAGTGTTTTCTATATCAGAAGCATAGCTTTTGCCAAATTGATAGTCACTTATTATTTGTTCAAAATTTTCTTCATTGTTGTATATTTTTTCTGCTTCATCATCTTTAACATTTTCATATTTTTTATCTTCCTCCTCATCAAAGCTAAATATTTTATCCAGTCCGGCCTTATTGTTTTCTACTAACTGAGAAAACATAGAGTCTTTTTCTATGGCATTGTTTGAATAAATATCTGCTTCATCCGCACTGCTTTGAATAGCTGCTTCAGTTTCTTCAACTGTCGGCTCATGGATAATATTAGAATTTGTTTCAAATTCACTTATTATTGCGGGTTCTTGAATAATGTCAAAGCTTGCTTGATTTTCATTCGTCCCATAAAAGAAGGTATCACTTGACTTATCTACAACAGGAGAGTTGTCAATTTCAAGCACCTCTTTTTTTGCTACCTCAAAGCCTGCCATCTCATTGTCTGAAATCAGCATATCCACTACAATTTTAGAATGCTCCCACTCTGACTTGCTTTGTGCAAAAACATCTCTGCCCATATCAGTCAGAGTATAATATTTTTTTCGTCCGCCCATGGACTTTGCGCCCCAATACGATTTGGAAAAGCCTTGCTCCTCTAATCGTTTTAGGCACGCATATAAGGTGGGCTGCTTAATAATATAAGCCCCGCCGCTTTTATGCTCAATGTCCTTGATTATCTCATAGCCATACTTATCGCCACTCATCAATGCTTTTAAAATTATGGTGTCAATATTGCCTCTAATCAGATCCGAATCGACACCCTCTAATTCTTTTTCAATCACAATTATCCTCCCTCCGTATTTGCATACCTCTCAATTATATATCAATAAAATCCTTAAGTCAATCAATTTTGCTTGCAAAAAATATATTTTTATAGTATTATCTAATATATGATGCAAAAAAGTTGTTATATCAATAAAAAAAGTTATTATATCAATACATATGGGTGCCAAATGAATGTACACGAATCTGAGAAAATGGCAGGCATTCTATCTGATAGAGGTTTTGTTGCGGCAGATAGAATTGAGGATGCTGATATAATTATTTATAATACCTGTTGTGTTAGGAATACTGCTGAAACAAAGGTTTTTGGTCATTTAGGTCGGGCTAAAAAACTAAAGGAAGAACGACGGGATATAAAAATAATTTTGTGCGGATGTATGTCACAGCAAGGCGGAGCGGCAGAAGATATTATGAAAAGATATCCTTTTATTGATATAATTATAGGCACGCACAATATATCACAATTAGGTGAATACTTGGACAAAACTAAATTTATTGAGATTTGGGAGAGTGCAAAGGAGGGAAACGATAGGGAGGTAGATATTAAGCCGAAGAGAGAGAGAAGTGTAAATGCGTGGATCAATATTATGTATGGATGTAATAATTTTTGTAGTTATTGTATTGTTCCTTTCGTAAGAGGCAGAGAGAGAAGCAGAAGTATAGATGAAATTTTGGATGAGATTAAGGAATTATTGGACAGCGGATATAAAGAAATAACTCTACTAGGTCAAAATGTAAACTCTTATAGCTTTAATGAGTTTAAGTTTATTAATTTATTGCAAAAAATCAGAGAGCTTAAGGGCAAATTTAGACTAAAATTTTTATCTGCTCATCCAAAGGATTTATCAGATGAGGTGATTAAAATAATATCTGAAACCGACAGCTTTTCTAAAAATATTCATCTTCCTATTCAAGCCGGGTCCGATAGAATTTTGTCACTCATGAATAGAGGCTATACGGCAAAAGGGTATCTTGAAAAAATTGATATGATGAGAGAGCTTATGCCAAATATAGGAATATCTACTGACATAATGGTGGGATTTCCCACTGAAACTGAAACCGAATTTTTGGACACAATGAATCTAATAGACAAGGTGCGATTTGATAATATATTCTCTTTTATATATAACAAACGAAGCGGAACAGCTGCAGATAAAATGGACGGACAAATTAAAAGAGATATTAAAATTGATAGAATTCAAAGGCTTATAAGACAACAAAGTGAGATTGGACTAGAGTTAGCCAAAAGCTATATCGGCAAAGAATTTGAAGTGCTGGTTGAGTTTCAAAAAGGGACTAAATGCATAGGAAAAACAGACAGCGGGAAGCCTGTTAGCTTTGAAAGTGATGAAAGCATGTTTAATAAATTCATAAAAATAAAAATCACAGACAGCAAAAATACAGGTCTTATAGGGACACATGAAAAAAATAGATAAAAATTTTAACAAACTAACACCAATGATGCAGCAGTATATTGAGCTTAAAGACCAAGTAAAGGATGCCTTTTTATTTTTTAGGCTAGGTGATTTTTATGAGTTATTTTTTGACGATGCTATAAAAGTTTCAAAATTGCTGGATATTACCCTGACAGGAAGAGACTGCGGCATGACTGAAAGGGCTCCTATGTGCGGTGTGCCATTTCATGCAGCAGACTCATACATAGCAAAGCTAGTTAAAGACGGACACAAAGTTGCCATGGCAGAGCAAGTGGGAGAGGTAGGTCAAGGCTTAGTAAAAAGAGAAATTGCAAGAATTATTACGCCGGGCACTGTACTTGATGATGATATTTTAGATGCTCATAAAAACAATTATCTTTTATGTGTTTATCATCAGCCAGAAATAAGCAAAGATCCGCTGCAGACCAAAATCGGAGCTGCGTGGACGGATATTTCTACAGGTGAGTTAGATTTTTGTGAAATTGACAGTATGGTTAGGCTAAATGAGTTGTTGGCTCGTATCAACCCATCAGAAATCATTGCAAATCAAAAAATGATAGACCTAAGTATAAACTTATCTACAGTAAAATTTGGTAGTATCTCACCGTTTTCATTGATCAGCGACTTAGAATTTGATTATGTGTCATGCTTAGATAGTATAAGTACTCTCCCAAAATTAGACCTAATTAATAATGTGAAAACTAAACCCAACTGTGCAATTGCTTTAGGCGCACTTTTAGGTTATATAAAGCAAACACAAAAAAAATGGTTAGGGCATATTAAACCCAGTGAAGAAGAAGCTGACCATCTGGAATTGGGAATTACTGCAGCAAAAACACTTGAAATTTTTGCCAACAACACGGACGGAAAGGCAAAGGGGTCTTTGTTATGGGTGCTTAATAAAACAGCTACTAACATGGGTGCCAGAAATATTAAAAAATGGATTGCCAGACCCTTGAAAGAAAAGCAAAAAATCATAGATCGCTTAAATTCTATAGAGGAATTCTTTTCACAAAGTGTTGTTTTTATAAAAAAAGTTGAAGATGAATTAAGCTGCATACATGACATAGAGAGAATCTGCTCAAAAATTTCCTCATCTGCCATCAAACCAAAGGATTGTTTAAATCTTGCGGATTCTCTTATAGCAAGCTATAACATAAAAAAGCTTTTTTCAAATTTAAATTCAAATCTAATAAAAAGCTTGTCAAATAAAATAGAGGACCTATCGCATCTTGCCGCCTTAATTAACTCGGCAATAAAACCAGATGCACCTAACATAATACGAGAGGGCGGCATAATAAAAGAGGGCTTTAATAAAGAACTTGATGCATTAAAAAATATAAAAACTAACGCAGAAAGCATTCTTGACCAAATAGTTTTGAGAGAGAGAGAGCATACGGGCATCAAAAATCTTAAAATAGGTTTTAATCGTATTTTTGGTTATTTTCTTGAAGTTTCTAATTCCCAAAAATCCCTTGTCCCATACAGGTATACCAGAAAGCAAACTCTTGCTAATGCAGAGAGATACACAACAGAGGAAATAAAAGAGATTGAAACAAAAATTCTTAATTCTGAAGAAAAGGCTTTGGAATTAGAGCTAGATATTTATGAAAAACTGCAGGAAAAAATAAGAGAGTATCTAGATAAAATTTTTAGTTCTGCAAATGCTATTGCAAACATTGACACACTTTATTCGTTATTTAAAGTGTCAAAAGAAAATAATTATACTAAGCCTCAAATTATTGACAGCACCTTAGAGTTGAAAATCATAGAGGGCAGACATCCTATTATAGAGCTTCTTCTAAACGCAAATGAGTTTATTCCGAATGATACGCTTTTAGATGGCAATGACAATAAGATAATGCTTATCACCGGTCCGAATATGTCTGGAAAAAGCATATATATGCGACAAGTAGCTTTGATAGCAATTATGGCGCACATAGGTTGCTTTGTGCCTGCCAAAATGGCATCTATTCCGCTCATTGATAAAATTTTTACAAGAGTAGGTGCAGGAGATGATGCTTTAAGCGGTCGAAGCACTTTCATGGTAGAGATGCAAGAGCTATCGCATATTTTGGACGAGGCGACAGGCAAATCTTTGTGCTTATTAGACGAAATAGGACGCGGAACTTCTACCTATGACGGCTTATCAATAGCGTGGTCGATATTAGAATATTTATCTAAAAATTTGCAAGCAAAAGTTTTGTTTTCTACGCATTATCATGAATTAACAAATTTAGAGGACAACTATCAAGGTATAAAAAACTACAAGCTGGGCGTAAGAGAATTTGAAGGAACAATTGTATTTATTAGAAAGCTGTTGAGGGGGAGGGCTAACAAAAGCTTTGGAATTGAAGTGGCTGCGTTATCCGGACTAAAAGGCTGTATTATTGGCAGAGCCAAAGAGTTATTGTTGAAATTAGAGAAAAAGGTATTGGTTGAAAAAGAGGGTGCAAAAGACCTAAATGCAGGGCAGACCACTATGTTTAAGTCTAGTATGGACAGTGAGATTGTTAAAATATTATCAGAACTTGACCTTGACAGCATTACACCAAGGCATGCGCATGATATTTTGACTGATTTAGTCAAAAAATTGTAAACGATATGATATTTTTTTTAGAAGTTATAATTATAATCTCTGGCGGTTTTTTCTATCTTTAAAAAGCTGTTTGATATGTACTGATTTTATTTTTTAACAAAACAAATTAAGGAAAATTATGCAAAAAATCCAAATACTTGACAGCCATATATACAATCGCATAGCCGCTGGTGAGGTAGTAGAGGCTCCTTTTTGTGTTGTTAAAGAGCTTATAGAAAACAGTATTGATGCAGGTGCAACAAGCATTATAGTAGAGATAAAAAACGGCGGTATTGACTATATCTGTGTGTCCGACAATGGACATGGCATTGAAAAAGACCAAGTTAAGCTTGCCTTTTCTCGTCATGCTACAAGCAAAATTAAATGTCTTGAAGACCTTGACACTATTGCCAGCCTAGGTTTTAGGGGAGAGGCATTATCTAGCATAGCGTCTGTCGCAAGTGTAAAAATGGTGTCAAGAATAGCCGCAGATGAGTTGGGATATACAGTGCATTTTGATACCGGAATATTAAAGGATGAAGGGGAGATTGGGGCTGGTTTGGGTACAACTATAAAAGTAGAAAATTTATTTATTAATGTCCCTGCTAGGCGAAAATTTTTAAAAAGCGCATCATCAGAAAAAGCTGAAATTACTAAATTGGTATCCAAGCTAATATTGGCAAATCCAAACATATCAATAAAATATATTGCTGATGAAAAAACAGTTTTTTACTCAATCGGTGAGGGGGCGGAGGCGGCACTTGCCACTATTTACGGCACTGAAGCAGAGTTTTTCTTTCCTATACAAAAGTCCGCACCCGGTATAGAAATAAGCGGCTTTGTATCTCGGCCTGAAAATTCCAAGTCAAATCGCAACCATCAAACAGTCATAGTAAATGGTCGCTTTGTTGAATGCAATGACATATCTTATACTGTATTAGCCACATTGAAAGACTACCTTATGCAGCGTCGCCACCCAGCGTATGTCATTTATATTAAAATCCCATTTGACATGCTTGATATAAATGTTCATCCTCAAAAAACAGAGGTAAAATTTATAGATCAAAAAAGAATCACATCATTAATTTATCAAGTCATAACCCAAAATATCAAAGCTATGTTTTCAAATGTGGGAGATATGTTTGACAGCTCAAAATTACAGCATAATGAAGTTGAGCATTTAAAGATTTCGGATTTTAGATTAGACAGTAGCGGTGATAGCGGTGATTATGCTTCTAGCGAAAACGATAGCATAAAAGTATTTGATAATAATATAAGCTATTCAAGCCTGGTAATGTGCGAAAGCCCGACTCGTCTTAGTTTTTCTAATAAGAGTATCACATCTATAGCAGCAGGAGATTTGGGCTGTTCTTCTACAAATAAAACATTGGACAGCTTCACAAATTATTCTGCAATTCAAGTCTATGACCAAGATGGAATTAAACTAGATTGTGATCTATCTATATTTAGACAATTGGGCACTATTTTCAATACCTATATTTTAATAGAAAAAGATGATGTATTATATATGATAGATCAGCATGCTGCACATGAAAGACTTTTATACAATAAATTTAAAGCAGTTATTGAAAATCAAAAACCTAATTCTCAGCCGCTCTTAATTCCGTTTGAAATAAGCAATCGTGACTGCTTTGATGATCAAGCTATCTCACCAACTATAGTTGACACTCTAAACCAAATAGGTTTTGATATAAGAAAAAATAAAATTTTTGCCGTGCCATTATGTTTATACAATATTGAACTTGAACTTTTTGTGCAAGAACTCGACAACAATGATAGGGTCAATCAGATTACCACTCTTGATTTTATCAAGGAAAAAATAATTAGGTCAGCTTGCAAAGCTGCTGTCAAAAGCGGGGACACATTATCTTCTGGTGAAATTGACTCATTGCTAAAAGAGTTGTCAAGAGAAAAAGAATTGTGTTGCCCGCACGGAAGACCATTGATTATAAAAATGACTAGACGAGAGGTGGATAAATTATTTAAGCGGATACTTTGACAAGCTGTGAACAGCTTATAAAAATATTACTTATTTGCAGTATTCTTTTTTGCTTATCATAAAAATTATTAATCAATAATCACATAATTTCGTCTATTGCGAGGTGTGGAAACATTGTTATGCTTCCTCTCTTGTTTTCTTTGTTCTCTAACTTGACGATTTGGGCGGGCGGCATTTGTGGGGTTAGAAGCATCATTTGCAATAGCTCTAGTATTATTTAGTGCACTTTTTGTGTCTGCTTTTATAGGTAAAAAGTCTTGTATAAATTCACCGCTAAATTTATCCTTTGGCTTTAGATTGTCACATGCTAAAACAAGGCGGTTATTTTTTACATATTCGTTGGCATTTAATTCTGCATCTATGATAGAGCTAGGTCGATTAAAACCCTTATGTTTCGGAAGAATTTCTAAAATTCTTTTTGCTATTGTGCTTGGGTGAGTAGACCCATTAGAGCTGTTTGGCATCAATGAG
>Ga0131853_10014101_pt1 | contig 14644 bp, 10 predicted proteins | sample TergutLab28metaG_FD_92764 | JGI IMG/M metagenome (GOLD analysis project Ga0131853, IMG submission 92764) | Labiotermes labralis P1 segment gut microbial communities from Petit-Saut dam, French Guiana - Lab288 P1 (version 2) (version 2) | ecosystem: Host-associated > Arthropoda: Insects >... | reverse complement strand
GCTGCCGCGTTTAAAATAACCCTGTACGGCAGTTTGGCGGCCACAGGCAAAGGACACTTAACCGACAAAGCGATTAAAAATGTTTTTGCGCCGTATCGAAAACCGTTAACGCTAATCTGGGAGTCTCAAACTTTTTTGCCGCCCCATCCCAACGGAATCAAATTTGAAGCCTTAGACGGTAATGGTAAAGCAGTTAAGGAGTGGACTACCTTCAGCATCGGCGGCGGCAACTTAAGCGATACCGGCAAGTTGGAGCCTAAAGCCAAATGGTATGACCAATCATCCATGGCCCATATTTTACAGTGGTGTCGCCAAAACGGAACCACCTTTTGGGAGTATGTAGTGCTGCATGAAGACAAAGACATCTTTGACTATCTGTCAGAGGTATGGAAGGTGATGAAGACCGCCGTAGAGCATGGTTTAGAAACCGAGGGGGTAATTCCCGGAGGACTTAAACTTCCCCGCAAAGCGGCCTCCTATTTTGTAAAAGCACAAGGTTATCAAGGCACCATGCAAAGACGGTCTCACGTTTTTGCCTATGCCTTAGCCGTGGCAGAAGAAAACGCTTCGGGGGGATTGATTGTAACGGCGCCTACCTGCGGCTCCTGCGGCGTAATTCCGGCCGTACTTTACCTCAACCACATGCACTACGGCGTTAGCGACAAACGGATTATACGCGCCTTGGCTACAGCGGGGCTTATTGGCAATATCATCAAAACCAACGCTTCTATTTCGGGGGCAGAGGTAGGTTGTCAAGGGGAGATTGGCTCTGCCTGCGCCATGGCCTCGGCGGCTGCGGTACAGCTTTTTGGAGGCAGCGTGGGGCAAATCGAGTATGCCGCCTCCATGGGAATGGAACACTTCTTGGGCCTTACCTGCGACCCCGTAAACGGATTGGTGCAGGTTCCCTGCATTGAACGCAACGCCTTTGCCGCCGGCCGCGCCATAGACGCCAACATGTACGCCTTATTGTCGGACGGCTACCACCTAATCAGTTTTGATACGGTAGTAGAAGCCATGAAACGAACCGGACACGACCTGCCGCGTCTGTACAAAGAAACCGCCGAGGGGGGATTGGCGGCATTGATGTAGAATTATTTTATTACCTTTGCCCATTCAATCATCAAATAGATTAACAATATTATGGCCTTAATAGTAAACGATTTAAATTTTAAAGAAACAGTCCTAAACGCCCAACAACCCGTTATCGTGGATTTTTGGGCGCCTTGGTGCGGCCCCTGCCGCATGATTGCCCCCATTATAGACGAGCTTGCCGTGGAATACGAGGGCAAAGCCGTTATTGCCAAATGCGATGTGGATACTTCGTCCGAGGTGCCGGTAAAATACGGCATCAGAAACATTCCCACCATACTCTTTTTCCAAAAAGGCGAACTCAAAGATAAGATTGTAGGCGCCACCACCAAAGCCGCAATCAAAGCAAAATTGGAATCATTATTTTAAAAAAACAAATATGAAAAGAATTACAGTAAGCATTTTAGCACTTTTTTTGGCCATTGGATTGTCGGCCCAAACCCATTTTGGTATTAAAGGAGGACTAAACTTTAACAACGCCAAAGACATTACGCTTGGGAACGGCGCCGTTTCGTGGAACTCTACCGGTTGGCATGCCGGCATCCTTATTCAAGCAAAACTTCCCCTTGGATTTGCTTTTCAGCCCGAATTGCTTTATTCGGTTAAAAACTTTGGCTCCAAGGAGTATAAATTCGACTTCAGTTATGTAGAATTACCGCTGGGTCTTCAATGGGGCATTGACCTGTTGCTGCTCCGTCCGATTGTCTTTGCTTCGCCGTATGTCAGTTATTTAGCAGCCGTGGGCGGCAAAGCAAAAGATTGGGACGGTATAAATAATTTTGGTTATGGCTGTGGAGCAGGCTTTGGACTCGACTTGTGGAAGCTCCAATTTCTGTTCAAATGGGATTGGGCTTTTGGCTCATTGGGCGACATCGGTAAAAATGACGTAGACTTCAGCAAGTCCAATCTGAACGGATTCCACGTTTCGCTGGGGATTCTATTCTAACGGCGTATATTCTTTATGGGAAAACGCATCTGTGTGTACTGTGCTTCGAGCAACCGGATTGCGTCCGAATATGTAGAAGCGGCCGCGCAATTTGCGCGGCTTGCCACTTTGCAGGGCTGCCGTTTGGTATGCGGAGGCACCTCTAAAGGCTTAATGAGCGCCCTAATTGGGGCCACCATAGAAGCAGGAGGCGAGGTAGAAGGGATTGTTCCGGAGTTTATGTGCGCATACGGATGGGACGACAAACGCCTTACACGCCTCACGGTGACAGAAACGATGCGTGAACGAAAATACTTGATGATGAAAGATGCCGACGCCATCGTAGCCTTTCCGGGGGGCATAGGCACCCTCGAAGAACTCTGCGAGACGATTAGTCTAAAACGGCTCGGGAAATATGCTCATCCGATTATCATCTTTAACCAAAATGGGTTTTACGATTCGCTGCTCCGTTTTTTTGACGATATGGTTAACACGCACATGCTGGAGTTTGGTCAGCAAAATGTTTGGAGGGTGGTAACTCGTGTGGAAGATATTTTGCCAGCCATAGAGAGAGAGCCGGTATGGATTCCCAATATAACGCAATATCATGGTTGATTTTCTTGAACCTGAATGGACTGAATATCAGTCCCTGTTTTCTTCTGCCATTGACTCGCCCTATCCTTTGCTCCGCCAAATTAACGGCCATCTGACGGCCGGCCGCGGCAAACAAATCCGCCCCCAATTGAGCCTGCTTTGTGCAAAAATGTATGGGCCTCCCACCCGTTTGAGCGTGGTGACAGCGGCTGTGGTAGAAATGGTACACACCGCCACCCTTCTTCACGACGACGTTGCCGACCAGTCCGATACCCGCAGGGGTATGCCGACCGTGCAAAAACGCTATTCCCCCATAGCCTCCGTGCTTTTGGGCGATTTTTGGTTGGCCCGCGCCTTTCAGTTGCTGATGGATTATCAAGGCGAACATTTGCTCCGTTATTTTGCCGCCGCCATCCGCGAAATGAGCGAGGGAGAACTGTTTCAAATCGAAAAAGCCGCTCAACGCCAAACCACTATGGCAGAATATAACCTGCTTATCGGCAAAAAGACGGCCATGCTCATGAGCGCCGGCATGGCTGCCGGCGCGCGGTCGGCAGGAGCAGACGAGGCTTCCTGCACCTTAGTGGAGCAAATCGGTCATTGCTTGGGCGTTGCTTTCCAGATTCGGGACGATATTTTTGATTACTCCCCCCAATTCCAAACCGGAAAACCTTGGGGCCAAGACATTATCGAGGGTAAAATCACCCTGCCCTTATTGGGAGCCTTAGCGCAGGCGCCCGAACCGGAGCGGCAGCAAGCGGAACAATGGATACGGGAGCTTGTTGACCATCCCGAACTTCACGCCCGTATCCTTGACTTTGTAGCTCAATATGACGGCATTGCTTTTGCTCAAAAAGCCGTAGAAGAAAAGAACTTCAAGGCCAAAGCCCTGCTGCAACACTGTCCGGACACCCCCGCCCGCAGACATTTGGCCAACACCATTGACTACCTTTCCGGCAGAAATAGCTAATCTGTGCCATGGACGGCGTCAATTAAGCCGAAAGGACAAATAGGTAATCGGTTTGCCTTGGGCCAAGTATTGTTTTTCGTAAAAGGTTTGGACGCCCAATATGTCGATTTGCCGCACCAATCCGGAACCGTAAATATCCGGGTCGGCGTGCAATACCGGATACCCCGACTCCATGACCAAGTGCAGGCTGTAATCGTAGAGGAGGCGGCTGTCGGTTTTGAGGTGGATGGCGGCATGGGGGCGCAAAAACTTGCGGTATCGCTCCAAAAACATGGGGTGCGTAAGTCGCTTTCGTTCCTTTTGGATTTGAGGGTCGGGAAAAGTAATCCAAATTTCGTGGATTTCATTAGGGGCAAACAAGGATGCAATACATTCGATTCGGGTACGTATAAAGGCCACGTTAGACAGAGACAGCTCGGTAGCGGTTTTTGCCCCCCTCCACAGTCTGGCTCCCTTAATGTCTATGCCAATAAAATGACGTTCGGGATATTTTTGGGCCAGCGCCAGCGTGTATTCTCCTTTGCCGCAGCCTAATTCCAAGCAAATAGGAGCCGTCCTCCCAAAAACCTCCCGATTCCATCGGCCTTTCAAATGCCAGTCTTTGGCAAAAACTTCCTCAAAATCGGGTTGATACAAACAGCTAAAACCGGCGTTCTCTTGAAACCGCGCCCATTTATTTTTTCCCATTTCTTTCTCTCTTTACATAAAGTCCAATGGCCGACACTCCTTTAAGTATTTCTGCATCCATATAGTGCCACAAGTCAAAACGCCAAACTCCGGTTTGGGTAAACCTAACCCGACTGCAATAAGCAAACCGGAAATCTTCCCAAAGCCGGTCATGGTCGTGGGTTAGGCTAAGGCGCACCGTGTCGCGAAACCATTCCCCCGATGGGGCGCTTACGTGCAGGATGACCCGCAAACTGTCGTGCAAATACGTGTTTCTGAGCCTGCCGACAATATCTATATGGTATAGCGACAAAGAATCCCGCACCGGCATGTCAAAAGAGAACGAGTCCCGCCGGCTCCAGCCTCCGGCCCCTACTTCCCGCATTAGGGCAAGGGATTTGGGAGCCTCCCCGCAGGAGGCAAGCAAACCAAGCAGGCACAAGAACGACAGGCTTGATTTATTCTTTACGAGCCGGTTGCCTAACATGTTTGTTCCTGTGCTTGCGGCCGCCTTCCTTTTTTCGGGACCTGTGGTCAAAGCGATTGATGCTGCCTTCTCCCACCGCGCTTTTAAATTCCGAATCCGAAACGCCAATGTCTGCAGAAAGCGCGGGCAACTTAATCCCTTTACGGTTCATTTGGATAAACTCCTGCACTTTAGCTGCCGGAAGAATAAAAAGTCGGGAAAGGCTTTGGGGGTCGTAACTAAACCACATTAAACCGCGGAGGATGTCGGTCTTGACCAAATAGGCCGGCCCCTCTTCTGTATCTAAGGGCTGATGAACTTGAGGAAGACTCTTTTGGGCGTCTATATAAACGGCGGCCTCGTAATTAATACAGCATTTGAGTTTACTGCACTGACCGGCTAACTTTTGGGGATTGAGCGACAGGTCTTGGGAGCGGGCAGCCTGTGTGGTAATTGATTTAAAATCAATCATCCAGCGAGAACAGCAAAGCGCTTGTCCGCAGACTCCGATTCCGCCTATCAGTCCGGCTTCTTGACGGGCGCCAATCTGACGCATCTCGATGCGTATCTTAAATTCTTCGGCAAACAGTTTGATTAACTGCCTAAAATCTACGCGCTCATCGGCAATATAATAGAAAATCGCCTTGGTGCCGTCTCCTTGAAACTCCACGTCTCCAATCTTCATATTCAATTCTAAAGAGGCGGCAATCTGGCGGGAGCGAATCATGGTATGGTGTTCGCGACCAATGGCTTCCTGCCACTTCTCCAAATCTAAAGTTTTGGCCTTGCGGTATATTTTTCTGGATTCATACGTTTGTAAATCAATGCCGTGTCTAACCATCTGCCGGACGACCACAGGCCCCTCCATGCTGATGATGCCAATATCATGTCCGGAGGTCGTCTCTACGGCCACAATATCCCCCGTATGCAGCACCCCGCCGGAGGCATTGGTGAAAAATCCCTTATGCGTATTCTTAAAACGGACTTCAAATAATGAATTGGCTTGCTCTGTATACAACCCCTCTAACCAGTTATGGGTAGAGAGTTTGCAACAACTGTTTACCATCCGGCAGTGTAGTTCTCCCGTAGGGCTGCGCCTCACGCTGCAACCGCGTTGGCAATCGTACTTAGTATGGTTATGGTCGTCTTCTATGTAGTTCATAAGGTATGGTATATCTTGTAAAGGTAAGCAAATTTCCCAAACAAGTTAGGAAGCAAAGAAAAAATGCAAGGCTAAACTGTAAAAAATCATCTTATTCTGCAAGTTACGCTCAATGTCGGAGAGGGAGTCGTTAAGCGCGGCCGCGGCCAAAGGAAAAAAAGACGAAGGAAATCCGGCGGCCCAAGCCTTTAGCACAAGCGACTCTGCTTCCGGCACATACACCAACCGATGAGCCTTTAGGTGTTCCATATAGATTTCCCGAAGCAAAGCCAACAGGTGCAGCACGGTTTGCTTTTGGAGTTCCCGTCCAAAGCCGGCCGCTTCTTCGGCCCATTGGATAAGGGCGCGGAGGTCTTTAGACAGGGCGCCGTCAAACAGGCGGTAAGCAAAGGCGTTGGCTTCTTCCTGCCGGTCCGACTGTCCGGTAGCATAAAGCGCTTTGCCATAGCTTCCGGCAGAAATGCGGGCCAGCAATTCGGCGTCTTGGGGTAAAATCAGCAAATCGGCAGTCAAGGCGGCGGCCAAATCTTCTATGCTCATGGGATTTATCCGAACATTTTGACAACGCGACCGAATCGTGGGCAGCAACTGTTCGGGATGTTCCGACACCAAAAAGAAATGGGTTCCGGCCGGAGGCTCTTCCAAGGCTTTAAGCAGGGTATTGGCCGCTTGAACATTCATCCGTTCGGGCAGCCAAATAAGCATGAAAGTGCAGTCGCCGCTAAAAGGTTTAAAGCTGATTTTCTTTAAAATAGACTCGGCTTCGTGTACGCTGATGTTTCCGCTTTTCTTGTCTATGCCCAAGGCCTCGTACCATTGGTACTCCAACATATAGGGGTTGGCCAGCAGGGCCTCTTTCCACTGTTTCATGTAGAGGTCCGTAATCGGATGGGGGTCCGAAGGCTTGACCCTGTTCACCGGCACGGCAAAATGCAAATCGGGATGCAGGAGTTTTTGCATCTTGTTGCAGGTCGGGCAGACGCCGCAAGCCAATTCCTGCTCTTTGGTTTTACAGGCCATTTGTTGGGCCAGCGCCAGCGCCAAAGGCAGACCGCCGACCCCTTCTTCTCCCCAAAACAGCAGCGCATGACCCACACGACCCACATTGGCCATGTCAATCAAGCGCTCTTTTAGTAAGGTATGACCGGGTATAGAAGAAAAAAGCATCAGATCCTATGGGCACCTAAGCACGTTCTTAATCTTGTGCTCTGCAAAATCTTTAAACGTGGCGTCGCCCACAAGTTGCTTGTAGTAGCCGCAAGCTTGACTGTTCTTGCCTTGAGCCTCGGTAGCTTGGGCAAGACGGAAAATGGTGCCGTTTTTGTCGGAGGCATTGGGATTGGCGGCCAAAGTTTTTTCCAAAGCGAGTACCGCCTCGTCATACTTCTTTAGTTCAAAAGCCGAAATACCCACAAATCTTACCGCATTGGCGTTTTCGGGAGCAAGAACAAGGGCTTTATGGGCCAAATCATACATATCGGTCCATTTTCTATCTCTGTTGGCAGTTTGGGCCGATGTAAGATAAATATTGGCCAAACGGGTGGCGGCGTCTCTGCTCCCCAACTCGATGGCTTTCTCGTAAGCGGCAATGGCTTCGCCCTCCTTGTTGAGGGCTGCATAAGCTGCGCCAACATACATGTGTACGACGCCGTTGTTGGGAGTGGCTTCCAATACTTTTTCAAAAGCGGCAATGGCTTCTTCGTATTTTCTGTCGTTCAACAGAGAAGTAGCCGTGCGCAGATTGAGTTGGTCAATCAGGTCTTTGGCATTTTTGGCCGTAGCGCCCGGGTCGTCGTATTCCAAGGCGGTATCAACGGCTTTGTTAAGTTGAACAATCGCCTCCTCCGTTTTAGCGGCTTGGGCAAGCTCTTGCCCCAAACGCAGATGCAAATTGGGGATAAGCCCCTGAGCATCCGCAACAATGTCTTGGCCTTCTTCGTCCAAATCTTTGGCAATGTCGATGGCTTGGTTAAGCTGGTTTATGGCTGTTGCCCAGTCATTTGCCCTAACGGCTTCTACCCCTTTGTTAAAAAACTCGGTGGCTTGATTAATGAGCTCCTGGGCGTTTGCCGCAGTAGCAAAAAACAGCGCGCACAGTCCGCTCAAAAGAAAAATTTTAGTACGTCTCATATATCAATATATTGGTTATTTCGCACAAAGGTAGCAAAGATTTCGGTATATTTAAAAAAATATCTACCTTTGCTTGATTGATTCGTCACAAAGACTTAAAAAATTTTAGGCCCCATGCAACTTTTTGTGCAAAAAATACGTCTTACTACAAATGAATGTATACATGTATGAAATACCTTAACCTGTTTCATTGCTTTCTGCTGGCTATTTTAGCCTCCGGAGCGGGTTTTTGCACCAGAGACTATTTTGAGGGCCCCGAACCCCGCCTCTTGGTCAAAGCCCATGGAGCGCCTGACAATCAATACGCTGACAGGTGTACAATCTACCTAAACGGAGATGCCGGAGCCACTGCCACCGTAGATGTGAATACCAACTACCGGTGGTATGTAGACGACCGCTCTTTGTACACCGTACCCAACTGGTGTACCCTATCCCTTCCCGGAGGCATACTCACCGGGAATGTTACCGACAAAACCCTTACGTTTATCGCTAAGTCCGACAATGAACTTCCTTTTGTCCGATATTTTGACTTAGTCCTCCGCCACACTACGGATCCGGGCGTTACGGTGACAATTCGTGTTATCCAAAATATTAAGGGAGACGTTTTTGAGGTTCATGACACCCCGGGTGGCGCCCGCGCCGTCGTAGAGGAACGCAACAATAATGGCGTAGTCAATTTTAGCGGCTCTGTGCATACGGTTTCTTTTGCCGTCCATTCCAGCCGAGACTGGAAAATGGCCATCACTCCTACCGGAATAAACAGGGAAGAGGATGTAAGCGAATGGATCACAGCCTCGCTACAGGGCTTTGGATTTAATGTTGCAACGGAGGACGGTTTCAACCTTGTGCTTACGCCCACAGACTTTGACTCCGTAATGGAGGTTGTGCTGTCGATAGACGCCAATGAATCCAACCGCTATTCCCGTACTGCCAATATAGAGATTTTAGCCACTACCCATGCGGTAGAGGTCAATTCGATTATCATACCCATCCGCCAGCAGACCGCCGATCCTTACGTTACGATTACTCCGTTCTTGGGCCATAAGAATTGGAACGAAACAAGCAATACAATAGAAGTTCCGGCCCTGCATCCCAATAACATCGCAAGCAGTTTTGAAGTTCTTGTCAATACCAAGAGCAACCGCGAATGGACAGCTTCGATTTCTTACGAGGCTGCGGGCGATAACTGGCTGAGCATGAATCCCACCTTGGGCCTTATTCCATTTGATGCGATTACCGATGAAGTGGTACAGCCCGTTACCTTTACCGTAGACCCCAACCCCAGTTTGACCCAATCCCGCACCGCTTACGTAACCATTACCGGAAACGGCCTAACCGAGACTTTGACTGTTGTGCAGTCTGCTAAAGAGCTTGTATTCAACATAAGCGCTACTTCTATCGAGTTTGGAGCTTCTGCCAGTGGGGCAACCGCCGCGCAAACCTTTACCATTACTTCCAACCACCCTTGGAGCATAACGGGCGATGCGGGATCGAGTGGCTTTACCTTTGGCCCAATGAGTGCAAGCCCTGAAGTAAATGAGGAGACAGTAAGCATAACCGTCTTCCCCAACAACCCAAACACCGATGTAAACAATCCCAAGGTCGCCATATATACCATCTCCTACGGCAACGGACAGTCCGCCGCCATCACCGTAACCCAAAAGCGCCAACTGCCCAAGTTAGAACTGAAGATTGCGGGCGCCCTCCCAAAGTCCAAAACAATAGCTATACCCGGCACCTTTGCCATTGGCCATGATGTATCAACCAGACCGGATTGGGTAGGCTCTATTGGCCTTAGCGGTAGAACATTTACGGTCTCAGGAACAGCGTGTAATCCCGATTTTGACAATCCGCGCTCCTACCCGTTCATAGTTAGAAATGCCGCTACAGGCGAGGATATGTATGAAGTGGTCATTATTCAGGATAAGAGGTGGTGGATCAGGATTGTTGGCGCATCCGGATGGGAAGTGGGCAATGGCGACCGTTATCCAATACCTATGCCGTCCGCTGACAATCCGCTTGAACATACGGCAATATCGTTTACCGGAAATCAAGGACACAATATCGCTAATCGGGTAACTTTTGTACTTGACGGACATATAGATGGCAATAGCTTTACCATATCGTATGTTCGCCTCAGAGACGACGCATTGATAGGAGGTAATAAGACACTTACTTTTGGGATTCCCCATAATGTTACCAGCGGAACGCCTAACATGGGGCTTACTGCCACTCCTTCCACGCATCCCACTTCACTCTCAGTGCCCAGTTCATTTACGTTTCAACCATCAGGCACTCGTGCCGTAACATCTCAAACCATAACTTGGTTAGTAACGATTTCTGTTCCTAATGAGTCTGATGTAAAAGTAACTATATACGTGAAGCAATATGATGAACTTAGATACAATGAACCAAGAGACCTACCTTATCTACCACCTCAGCCATGACGACTAAACTCCATATTGTACGTACTCTTTGTGCAACCGCCGTACTCCTCTTGGTTGCTTGTGATCCCATTATGGACGCTCCGGAGCCGGGCGCCAAAAACGACCCTACCCGTCCCAACGCCCCTCCTCAGGTAATCTTTATGCCTGAAGGTATAGAAGCCGATCAATTAGCTGTTTGCGGAGACTACCTGTACGTAACGGCGCCTGCCAAAGACCAAGTGTACCGTTTTCGTATTACCGATTTAAACAACCTCTCATTGGTAAGCAACGCCGTACCGTATGTAAAGGTGCCCGGCGCTAAAGGCATAGTAGCTGACGGCCGAGGCGGGTTGTATATTGGCTCATCGGCGGCAGACTCCCCTGCTTCCGCAGGTTTTGCCAAAGATCCTCCCTATGGCCCCCTCACACAACAATGGAGCAGCGATCAGGTAATCTATTTTACCCACACCAGCGAGAGTTGGCATTTGCGGTTTCAAAACAATCCGGCCCAAAAACTCTTTATAGCCCCCCGCGGCAACTTTAACGCCCTTGCTTGGTACCCGGGTTCCGGCAGCAGGCGTTACGAGGGCGGGCTTTACTTTGCCGCCTCTAACAATGTAGAGGGCATGGGTATTGGCAGTTACCGGTATATGGAGAGCCTAAATGCTGTCACCGGACTCATCCCCGCCGAGTTGGAATTTTTGATTCAGTTGGCCTTTGGCCAGTTCGGCGCCGACGACTTAGACATTAACGAAATCCTGAGGGCGGTCAGAATGATCAATCTGGCCCTCAACACAGATGGTATTAATTTTGACACCGGGGAGATCAACTGGGAAAAATTAGCGCTCGATAACCTGTTGGATTTTATTAGGCCTACCCTTGCAGGACCCGGTATAAGGTTCGACGTCATCATAAGGTTTACCGACATGTTTATGTACTTTAGTAACGGATCATTGGGACAAGACATACTCTATGGGGGTATGGCCTTCGCCGCCGCCGCCCTCTTAAATGGTGGAAACAATGAGATTAGAATAGGCATTCCCATGCCGCCCCTTTATTTGGAGCCGCAATGGGGGCTTAACTTGGCAACACTGTGGTCGCCTGTTGATTTGGAATTACCGTATGGCGCCATAGAGGATTTGTTGCTCGACTATATAGGGCCTAATGGAGAAATGCCGCTGAGTGAAATCGTATACGATGCATTGGCAAGCGCTTTTGGCACCGCAACGGGTGAGGAATGGTATCATTACATTTTGGACTATCTTGCTGCGCAGGCGGGCTTCATTGCTCAAAACATCGTATCGGACAGAGCTAACCTCTTAGCGCTGCTATCCAACTACGTTACAGAGCCCAACCCCAACCGAGACACCCCCATCTCCATCAACAACTACAAAGACCAGCCGGCAGAATACCCTCCGCGGCCCTATTTGTTGCCGGATCTTGCAGGTGTTGAACATACGGCGCCTTGGTCTTGGAACATCTCAAACCTGTCGGAACGCACTCCCCGTCCTTCTTTCTTGGGCTACCCTATGACGCCCAACCTTAGCGAAGAGGTGATGGGCGGCACAAATACCAAACTCGCCCTCACCCTCTATCTTTTGCAGTTTAGCGACGGGAGCGGCGGTTCGTTTAGCCTGATTCAAAATAAACCTCAGGTTGACGCTTTTGTGTCGGCCATAAGCTCCGGCGGCATACTGGATCAAATCAAAAACATTGTAAACGCATTGGAATTTGACCTCATCTTAGATCATGGCGTCTTTGATAATCCTCAACTCGAAGCCTACCTCAGGTTCGTCAGAGATTTGGCCCGATCTTCGGATGCCGATTTGGTCGTTGTTTTGGAAGATGTCTTTGAGCTAATTAGCGCCTTTGGCATCCAAATTGACTTTGCCCAACTACTCGATGTTTGGCTAACCATGCCCGACTGGACGCCGGTAGGCGGCACCCGTGTGGGTTGGATTGCCGGCCATGAGTTATTGGGCGGACTGTATGAGCAATTAGACAACTTTGTAGACAACCAAAGCGGCTTGATAGGAACCTTGGCCCGCTGGGTATCCAGCCGGATTCCCCGTGTAAACTCGGCAAACGGATGGTCTTACGAGCTGTCTTACAGTGGAAACCCCACAGGTATTGCCTTTGGTTACGATGACGCCGTACAAGGCGTGGTCGGCTGGGTTGTGGACAATAAACGACTCTATACAAGAGCTGTACATATGCCTCAGTTAGGCGGATCTTATTCGTTTATTCGAGACGACTATCCTTGGAAAAATGCGGACGGTTCGATTCCCTATCAATTAAATGGAGAAAATTACCACCCGCCAAACTCATCTTTTTGGACTCAACTTGCGGGCAACCGCAACCGCTGGACGTCTGTAACAATCCCCGGATCGGGGCAAACGCCTACCATTGTGCCCCAATCCGTGGTGCTGAACAATTGCTACGGCGTTGTTTACGACAGCGCTAATCAGCGCGTATTAGTGTCTTGCAACGATGGGGATGCAAGCAGAAACAAGGGTCGGATTGTATCGGTAAAGTACAGGAGTTTAGCAAGTACAGGCCCGACTTTTGCCTGTTCCGGCTTTTTCCCTCCCCCTCCCCGTATTCAAATTGGCGACATCTACTACGAACAAATTATAGCTGACTTTTCGGGCATGGTGCAAGAATACATCCCCGCGGACGGCACGTTAAACAACCCCAAAGGCATGGCCATAAAAGACGGCTACTTGTTCATTGCAGATGGCGACAGGATTGTGGTATACTATATGGGCCCTGCGGAATGAAACAATTAACTAACTATAAAAGAATTAATTTAGGCGTGAGCCTGTAAAATGATAAATATTATGAAAACACCTTGGAGAATAGCCGTATTGTTGCCTTTAGCGGCGCTTTGCCTAACAGGTTGTATTAAACCGGAAAAAGAAGTATTGACGGTGCAAACGACCCGGATAGAAATGCCTGCCCATCAGTCTACTCCGTTTCTGTTTGAAATCTGGGCCAATTTTTTATGGACCATAGAGACTGCCGATTCTTGGCTCTATGTAAACCTCAATCAAGCCTACGGAGACAAAGTCATTGAAGTCAGCGTAAGCCCCAACACTTCTCTAAGTCCCCGCACAACGCGGTTCCACATTGCAGGAACCTCGGCGCGTCAGACCGTAGAAGTTATTCAATTGGGAGAGGAGCCAACGATTACGTTTAAAAACAGTTCCATGACGGTCTCGGCAGACGGTGGAACCGCAGAAATGGAAGTGTCTACCAACGTAGAAGTAAACCTAAGCATTGACGTGCCTTGGGTTAAATTTGTATCCACCAGATTGATAAGCAGTTCTATCTATAGTTTTCAGGTAGAGCAGAACACCGGTTTAACGCCCCGTACCGCTAAAATCACTTTTAGCCAAAGGAATGGACCGCTTAGGCAGGAACTTACGATTACCCAGACGGGAGAAGCCCCCGCCATTGTGCCCTCGCGGACTGTTGTGTCCGTAGGCGCAACGGGAGGCGACCAGATGCTGACGATTAGTTCCAACGTGCCCTATACGGCAAGTTGTCCCGACGATTGGGTCGTGATTATCCCCACCAAACTGATGACAGAAGATGTTTTCTTTTTCAACGTCAGACCCAACCCAAGGGTAGAAACCCGTGAAACAGAATTGATTTTCACCGGCCCCGGGTCTCCCCCCACGGCAGTGGCCTCCTTGTTGGTCCGGCAAGACGGAGCCGCCGCAGTCGCTACATTTTTCCCGACCCAATACATTAACGTACCGGCAATTGCATCTGTAGATAAATACAGGGTAGACGTAGCGGCCAACTTTAATTGGACGGTAGACTTTAGTAAGACCGACCCATGGGTAACAGGCATCACTTTCGATGCCCACAGTTGTAGCTTTAATGTGCTTGCGAACAATGAAATGTCTCTTAGAACTACCACCATTGTCTTTAGACAGACAGGAGTGCTGGAAGCCAATGCCTATGTTAGGGAGTATACCATCAGCCAGCAGGCTGCCTCTCCCCAGCTGTCTTTCCTGCCCTTACAGGCCAACATGCCCGAACTTTCGGGAGACAGAGACTCGGTCTTGGTGTTGGTAACCGCCAACCTGCCTTGGGTACAGCAGATTGACCAAAATTGGGCCAGCTTTGAAGAGCGGCATGTAAACGGATTGCCCGCCAATACCAGAGCCTTTATGCTAAAGGTACAGGAAAACACCGCGAGCAG
>Ga0131853_10014099_pt1 | contig 14645 bp, 15 predicted proteins | sample TergutLab28metaG_FD_92764 | JGI IMG/M metagenome (GOLD analysis project Ga0131853, IMG submission 92764) | Labiotermes labralis P1 segment gut microbial communities from Petit-Saut dam, French Guiana - Lab288 P1 (version 2) (version 2) | ecosystem: Host-associated > Arthropoda: Insects >... | reverse complement strand
TCAAGAAGCTCTCCGACATGTCCAAGGTGCCGGTCAAGAGTCGCACCTTCTGCGTCGAGTCGGAGTTCACCGACCGGCCCGACGGCCTCAAGGGCATGCTGCAGCGCTACGGCCTGCCGCTCGGGAGCGCGAACGGCGTACCCCGCAGCAACCTGCGCACGCTGCAGACCGGCGCCATCTACGAGGCCACCGCGAAGGGCGACTGCACGTTCGGCGAGGTCTTCACCACCGACGGCCGGATCAACGCGCTCAACCTGGTCGCGCTGCAGGACGACCGGAGCTTCTTCCCGCAGTACAACGGCTCGCTGGTCATCCGCAAGGACCTCCTGGACGCCTACCCGCAGCTGCGGCAGCTGTTCGCGCCGGTCAGCAAGAAGCTGACCAACTCGGTCATCCTGAAGCTCAACGCCGAGGTCGACGTCGACGGCCGCGAGCCCGGTGACGTCGCCTACGACTGGCTCAAGAGCGAGGGGTTCATCTCCTGAGGGTGGACGGGCCGGACGTGGTTCCCACCCCTGGGGGGTACCAGCGCCGCATGCGCCCCACCACCACGTCCCCCTCGCGCCGTCGCGCCCGCGGCGCCCTCGGCCTCGCGGCCGCCCTGCTCCTCGGCCTGTCGCTCGCCGTCGCCCCGCCCGCGCTGGGCGAGGGCGGGGCCACGGCCGCCCGGCAGCGGCCGCCGGCGACGATCTACAGCAGCGGCAGGCCGCGCGACGCCCGGATCACCATCCCCGCCGTCCACATCCACCGTCTCCGGGTCATCGCCTACCGCGGCAGGACCGACGACGGGCCGGGCACCGTGATCCAGAACCGCGGCATCGCCGCCAGCCCCTACGGCCCGCAGGGCGGCGTCGGCCCCGGCGGCCTGGGCAACTACCAGGTCACGGCACACCGCACCGCCCACGGCGGCGTCTTCCGGCGTACGCCGTCCCTGCACCGCGGCGCCCGGATCCTGGTCGACGCCGGTCGGTGGCGCTACGTCTACCACGTCGTGCGCACCCGCTGGGTCTCGTTCCGCTCGGCCAGGTCGTTGCGCCGGCAGCGCGCCGCCGTGCCCGGTCACCCGGGGCAGAGGCCGCACAAGGGCTACATCACCGTCTCGACCTGCGCCACGCTCGAGGACCACGCCCACGGCGACTACTGGACCGACCGCTACGGCAACCCCGAGCACCGGATCGACAAGATCGGCGTGCTGGTACGCCGCCGGCCCAACCCCTACTTCTCGCGGAGGTAGGGCGAGGCGGGCCGCGCCATCATCAGCCGACGTCGCGGCGCCGCAGCAGCCACCAGGCGATCGCCGGCAGCCCGATCAGGTAGATCCCGACGGTGACGACGGCCCGGGCCGCGCCCAGGGTGTCGAGGACGCCGGGCGTCGGGTTCACCGGGTCGGTCCCGGCCAGCTGCCCGACGAGCGATCCGGCCGCCGTGCCCGGCAGGAAGTGGGTGAGCACGGCGATGGCGTGCAGCGAGCCGCCGACGCCGCGCAGGAGGTTCTCGATGACCATGTTCCACACCAGGCCGAGACCGATCGACACGGCCGGGCTGCGGGCGATCGTGCCCAGCAGATAGCCCGCCATCGCCCACATCTGCATGACCATGAGGGCCGCCAGGACGGACTTGCCCATCGCGCCGGCCGAGGGCCAGTGCACCGGCTGCGACTCGACGCCCGCGATGACGAGGGAGAACGCCACGTCGAGTGCGAGGGTCGCGACCAGCAGGCCGACGACCGCCGTCGCCGTGGCCAGGAGGGACCCGAGGACCGTGGAGGTGCGGCTCGGGCCCTGGGTGAAGAGCGTCTTCCACGTGCCCCAGCCGTAGCCGTTGCCGGCGATGATCGCGCCGAGCACCATCATCAGGGCGCCCCCGAACAGCGGCATGCCCTGTGGGAGGTTCTGGGCGAGCGCGCTGGGGAGGATCGCGGCGAGCAGCTCGGCCTTGCTCTCGCCCTCGGTGGAGAAGCTCGCCGACCCGCTGGTGTAGCTGACCCAGTTGAAGACGAAGGTGAACAGCGCGTCCAGCAGGAGCCAGGCCGCGGCGAGGACCCAGACGGCCGTCCAGCGGCGCAGCCGGAAGGACTCGGCGCGCCAGATGCGGCCGACACCGGATCGTGGGACGGGGGTGGTGGTGCTCATCGTGCTGCCTCCAGAGGCTCGGGCTGGTCGGTCGTGCCGGTCATGGCGAAGAAGATCTCCTCGAGGGTCCGCTCGGTCCGGCGTACCTCATGGATCGCGATGCCCTCGGCGGCGAGGGCGGCGACGATGTCGGGCGTCCGCTCCGGCGGTACGTCGATCCGTACGGCCGGTGTCGCCGCGCTCCCCGGCTCGAGCTCGACCGCGTCGTCCCCGGCGAGCCGCATGGCGGCGGCGAGCACCCGGTCGGTCGGCGTCGCGACGACGCGCAGGCTGCTGGCGCCGCGCAGGTCGGCCACGGTCGACTCCGCACGCAGCCGACCCCGGGAGATGATCCCGACGCGGTCGCAGATCTCCTCGACCTCGGCCAGCAGGTGGCTGGAGAGCAGGATCGTGTGGCCGTCGCGGGCCAGGGAGACCACCAGCTCGCGCATGTCGGCCATGCCGGCCGGGTCGAGCCCGTTGGTGGGCTCGTCGAGCACGATCAGCTCCGGCTCGCCGAGGAGTGCCGCGGCCACGCCGAGGCGCTGCTTCATGCCCAGGGAGTAGGACCGATACCGGTCGCCGGCGCGATCGGTGAGGTCGACGCGTGCCAGTGCCTCCTCCACCGCCGTCTGCGGCAGCGACCGGCAGCGGGCCAGCGTCTCCAGGTTGGCGCGCCCGGTCAGGTAGGGATAGAAGCCCGGTCCCTCGATCAGGGCGCCGAGCCGGTGGGTGACCCCGGGTGAGCCCGGCCTGCCGCCGAGGACGGTCGCCGTGCCGGAGGTGGGGCGCACGAGCCCGAGCAGCATCCGCAGCGTCGTGGTCTTCCCGGCGCCGTTCGGGCCCAGGAAGCCATAGATCTCTCCTCGGCGGACGGTCAGGTCCACCGTGTCGACGGCGAGGCGGCCGCCGTACCGCTTGGTCAGCGCCTCGGTCCGTACGACGACGTCGTTGTCTGCATCCATGTCGTCCACTGTCGCGGGATCGAGGACCCGGGTCGTCCGCCCCCGGGCGACGGGCGGGTACGCAATCCTGCGTAGCCGCCGACCGCGGTTGGTCGTACGCCGCCGGGCGCCGGGTCTCCTAGGCTGCCGATCGTGTCCCGTGTGAACCCGTGGTGGCTGGTGGTGGCCTTCCTGCTGCTCGCCGGCTCGCTCGGCGCAGAGCACGGGCAGGCCGGAGCCGACCATCTCGCCCTGGCCCTGCTGTTCGCGGGGCTCGCCGCGGTGGCGGTGGTGTCGGCCTCGGTGTGGCCGCGCGCCGGCGTCGTCCTGAGTGGGGCGGCCGTGCTCGGCTACTTCGCCGCGGGCCTCGTCAACGGGCCGATCTTCCTCGCCCTCCCGCTGACCGTCCTGGTCGCGGCCCAGCGGGTCCGCGCGCCCGCGCTCGTCCCCGTGCTGGCGCCCGTGGCGGCGCTGCCCGTGGTCGGGCTCGCGCTGCGGGCGGCGCTGCACGGGGTGCCGTGGGACGAGGCGTTCTGGGAGTGCGTCGGCGTGCTCGCGCTGTCCACGGGCGCCGCGTTCGGGGGCTGGTCCCTCGGCGACCGGGGCCGGGCCCGCGCCGAGCGGGCGCGGCTGGTGGCGACCGAGGAGCGGCTGCGGATGGCGCGCGAGCTCCACGACGGGGTCGGCCACGGCCTGGCGGTCATCGCCATGCACGCCGGCGTGGCACTGCACCTGACCGACCGTCAGGAGCACCCCGACGAGGCGATCCGCCGATCGCTGGAGGCGATCCGCGACGCGAGCCGGGACTCGCTCGACGCGCTGCGGGCCGAGCTCGGCCGGCTCGCGCCGGACGAGACGGCGCCCGATCGCGCTCCCGTGCGGGGACTGGCCGACGTCGACGTGCTGCTCGACCGGGTCCGTGCGGGCGGCCTGGTCATCGAGGTCGATCGCGATCCCGCTCTGCCGCGCGTCCCGGGCGAGGTGGGCGCGGCGGCGTACGCGATCGTGCAGGAGGCGCTGACCAACGTGCTCCGGCACTCCGGAGCGGGCCGGGTCTCGCTGCGGCTCGTGGTCGCCGACGATCGCCTCGTGCTCGGCGTCGAGGACGACGGTCCGGCGCACGACGGGCCGGTCCGCGACGGCCTGGGCCTGCTCGGCATGCGCTCGCGTGCGGAGCGGCTCGGCGGGACCCTCGAGGCCCGCCCCGGGGAGCGCGGGTTCGTCGTCCGCGCGAGCCTGCCGCTGGCGCCGCGTCCGACCACCGACGAGGTGGCCGAGCGATGATCCGGGTCGCGGTCGTCGACGACCAGGCGCTGGTGCGGATGGGGCTGCGCACCCTCATCGAGTCGGAGGACGACCTCGAGCTGGTGGGCGAGGCCGCCGACGGGCGGACGGCGCTGGACCTGATCCGCGCCACCCGGCCCGACGTGGTGCTGTGCGACATCCGGATGCCGGTCCGTGACGGGCTTGGCCTGCTGGCCGACGTCGTCGCCGACCGGTCGCTGGCCGGGGTGCGGGTGGTGATGCTGACGACGTTCGAGCTGGACGAGTACGTCTTCGAGGCGCTGCGCTGCGGCGCCAGCGGGTTCCTGCTCAAGGACGACGAGCCGGCCCGGCTGCTGGACGCGATCCGGGTCGTCGCCGAGGGCGGGTCCCTGCTGGCGCCCTCGGTGACGCGACGCGTGATCGAGCACTACGCGTCGCCGGCCGGTACGCCGAGCATCGACCCGCACCCCCGCATCGGCGACCTGACCGACCGGGAGCGTCAGGTCGCCGCCTGGGTGGCGACGGGCCGGTCCAACGGCGAGATCGCGGCGGCGCTCCACCTCTCGCCGGACACCGTCCGCACCCACGTCAGCCGAGCCATGGTCAAGCTCGCCGCCCGCGACCGGGCGCAGCTCGTCGTGTTCGCGATCCGGTCCGGGCTCTCGACCGGGCAGTAGTCAGAGCCAGGGGCCCAGCTCGGGCGCGCCGGCGAGCGTGTGCGGCCGCCCGGTGAGCCACGCGGCGATCTGCGCGCGCGGGGCGTCGTCGAGGTCGATGGGGAGCACGTCGAGCCCGCGCTGCGCGCGGAGGTCCTCGCACAGCGCGCCGTTGAAGCCCTCCGGCAGGTCGGCGAAGCCGACGCCCGCCGCGAGGTCGACCGCGTGGATGCAGACCTCGCGGGCGCGCATCCAGGGCGTGGTGGTCGCGTGCACGGTGGCGCCCTGCCCGGTGACGACCTCGGCTCGCCACTGGTCCTCGGTGAGCGCGTCCATGGCGGCGCCGAGGGCGTCGGCCGAGCGGCGCAGCCAGTCGGCGATCTCCGCGGTGGGGAGGGCCGCGCCCCGCTCGATCCCGGCGTCGCGCTCCGCACGCGAGGGATACATCGGCGTCGGCTCGCCCGTCGCGGCCCAGTGGACGAGGTTCCCGATCGCGTCCGCATTGGCCGCCACATGCGCCGCGACGTGCCTGCGGCTCCAGCCGGGCAGTCCGCTGGGTGCGGCGTACTCCTCGTCGGTGAGCCGGCCCGCGGTGGCGAGGAACAGGGCGGTGCCCTCCGCCATCCAGCGGCGGCTGTCGATGAGCGTCATCAGAACGGGTACCCCTCGGGCTTGGCCTGCACGGTGACCCACTGCGTCTCGCAGAAGGTCGCCAGGTTGGCCGCGGCACCGCCGAAGCGGCCGCCGGTGCCGGAGGCCTTGATGCCGCCGAAGGGCGCGACCGCCTCGTCGTCGACGGTGCTGTCGTTGATGTGCACGGCGCCGGAGTGGATCCGGTCGGCGAGCTCCATCGACCCGAACGGGTCGGAGGTGATCAGCGAGACCGACAGGCCGTACTCAGAGGCGTTGATCAGCTCGATCGCCTCCTCGACCGTGTCGTAGGCGAGCACCGGGGCGACCGGGCCGAAGATCTCCTCCTGCCAGGCCCGGGCGTCGGCCGGTACGTCGGCGAGCACGGTCGGCCGGAAGAGCAGGCCGTCGCCCGCCCCGCCGGTCACCAGCCGCGCACCGGCCTCGACCGTGTCGCCGACGATCTCGGAGACGTGGGCGTGCTGGCGCTCGTCGATGATCGGACCGAGCATGACGGCGCCGTCGGTGGGATCGCCGACCGGGATCTTGTCGGCCTTCTCGGCGAGCTGGGCGACGTACTCCTCCAGCAGCGGCCGATGCACCAGGTGCCGGCCGGCGGTCATGCAGATCTGCCCCTGGTGCAGGAACGCCGACCAGGCGCCGACGGTGGCCGCCGCGGCGACGTCGGCGTCGGGCAGCACGACCAGGGCGTTGTTGCCGCCGAGCTCGAGGTGGACGCTCTTGAGCAGCGGCCCGGCCGCCTCGCCGATCCGGCGGCCCGCCGGGGTGGAGCCGGTGAAGGAGATGCACGGGACATCGGGGTGCGCCACCAGCGCGGCGCCGACCTCGGCGCCACCGGGGAGCACGTGCAGCAGCCCGGCGGGCAGGCCCGCCTCCTCGAGGATCTCGGCGATCGCGAGGCCGCCGCCGATCGGCGTACGCGGGTCGGGCTTGAGGATGACCGCGTTGCCGACGGCCAGCGCCGGGGCGACCGAGCGCATCGCGAGGATCGCCGGGAAGTTGAACGGCGAGATCACGCCGACGACGCCGTAGGGGACCTGGCGGGCGTAGGACATCCGCTGCTTGACGCTGCGCAGCAGCTGGCCCGACGGCGCCGAGGCGACCGAGGCGCACTCGTAGAGCTCCTCGGTCACCAGGCTCACCTCGAAGGCGGCCTTGGCCTGGGCCGAGCCGGACTCCGGCACGATCCAGCCGGCGAGCCGGCCGGGGTCGGCCTCGAGGATCTGGGCGGCGCGGCGCAGGACGGTGGCGCGCTCGAGGTAGGACGCCGCGGCCCAGGCGCGCTGGGCCTCCTTGGCGGAGGCGACGGCGCGGTCGAGGTCGGCGACGTCGGCCAGGCCGACCGAGGCCACCGGCTCGCCGGTCGCCGGCGCGGTCACGGTCAGGGTGCCGCCCGAGCCGGCGACCCAGCCGTTGCTGTAGATGTGATCGGTCCACGCGGGGGTGGTGGTCGGGTTCGTCATCGGACGGCTCCTTGGTCGGACGGGGCGGCGGCGAGGGCCGCGTGATTCACGGTAGTCCGGTGCGGCCGGTCCGCGTCAGTGCGTACGCCGCGCGATGACGCTGGCCAGCCCGGTGCCGGCGGCCCGGACGGCGGCGACGTGCGACTCGGGGCGGAACCGGCCGACCGGCCCGGTCACGCTGATCGCGGCCGTCGCGTGGCCACCGAGGTCGAGCACGGGTGCCGCGACGCACAGCAGCCCCATGCCGGACTCCTCGCGCTCGAAGGCCACGCCCGTCTCCACCACGTTGTCGAGCTGGCGCGCGAGCAGGCCGGGGGCCACGATCGTGTGCGGGGTACGCCGCTCGAGCGGCGCGCCGAGCACCTGCCGGCGCAGCGGCTCGCCGGCGTACGCGAGGAGGACCTTGCCGATCGCGGTGCAGTGCAGCGGCATCCGCCCGCCCGGGCGCGACGGGCTCGCGGCCTGGCGGTGACCGCCGATCTTGGCGACGTAGACGACCTCGACGCCGTCGGCGACGCCCAGGTGCACGGTCTCGTGGGTGCGCTCGTAGAGATCCTGCAGGAACGGCATCGCCAGCTCCAGCAGGCTGCGCTCGGCGGCGGCGCGCATGCCGAGCTCGAAGAGGCCGCCGGAGAGGCGGTAGCCGCCGTCGGCCCGGTCGAGCAGCCGGTGGGTGACCAGGTCGCCGGCGACGCGGTGGGCGGTGCCCTTGGCGAGGCCGGTGCGGCGGACCAGCTCGGCCAGGGGGAGCACGGTGTCGTCGGGCCGGAAGGCGCGCAGGATCGCGACCGCCTTGCCGAGGACGGTCGGCTCCGCGCCGGTCGTGGTCTCCATCGTCGTCGAGCGTACCGCTGAGTGGAACGCAGGCATGGTGCGGCGGCCGTCGCTCGGGGAGGTTTGGGGGCGTGATCAGTCAGCCCGCGACCGACGCCGCCGTCGTCGCAGCCGCCGAGCGGCTCCTCGAGGCCGAGCGCACCGGCACCCCGTGCGCACCCGTCCGCGACCTGATCGGCCGTGACGACGTGCTGACGGCGTACGCCGTCCAGTCCCGTGTCGGCGCCACCCGGCTCGAGTCGGGCAGGACGGTCGTCGGCCGCAAGATCGGCCTCACCAGCGCGGCCGTGCAGCAGCAGGTCGGCGTCGACCAGCCCGACTTCGGCGTGCTCTACGACGACATGGCGTACGCCGACGGCGCCGAGGTGCCCCTCGGCGCGATCCTGCAGCCGCGGGCCGAGGCCGAGATCGCCTTCGTGCTCAGCGCCGACCTCGCCGACGGCGACCTCGACGACGCCCAGGTGCGCGACGCCGTCGACCACGCCGTCGCCGCCATCGAGATCTGCGGCAGCCGGATCGCCGGCTGGGACATCAGCTTCGGCGACACCGTCGCCGACAACGCCTCCTCCGGCGGCTACGTGCTCAGCGAGACCCGGCTGACGCTCGCGGACTTCGAGCCGCGCGACGTGACCATGTCGATGGCCATCGACGGCGCCGAGGTCTCCTCCGGCGCCGGCGTCGCCTGCCTCGGCGACCCGCTGCTCGCGCTCGGCTGGCTGGCCCGCAAGGCCCGCGAGCTCGGCGCGCCCCTGCGCGCCGGCCAGGTCGTCCTCTCCGGCGCCCTCGGCCCGATGAAGCCGGTCGAGCCCGGCAGCACCGTCACGGCCACCATCGGCCCCCTCGGCACCGTCAGCTTCACCCTCGGCAAGGAGCAGTCATGAGCAAGACCAAGGTCGCCATCATCGGCTCGGGCAACATCGGCACCGACCTGATGATCAAGGTGATGCGCACCGCCCAGCACCTCGAGATGGGGGCGATGGTCGGCATCGACCCCGACTCGGAGGGCCTGGCGCGGGCCCGGCGCTTCGGCGTACCGGCCACCCACGAGGGCGTCGAGGGACTCCTCAGGATGCCCGAGCTCGAGGACATCGAGATCGTCTTCGACGCCACCTCGGCCAAGGCGCACGTCGCCAACGCCGAGCTGCTCCAGCCGCTGGGCAAGCGGCTGATCGACCTGACCCCGGCGGCGATCGGGCCGTACGTCGTGCCGGCGGTCAACCTCGAGGAGCACCTCGACGCGCCCAACGTCAACATGGTCACCTGCGGCGGCCAGGCGACGATCCCGATCGTCGCCGCGATCTCGCGGGTGGTGCCGGTCGCCTATGCGGAGATCGTCGCCTCGATCGCGTCGAAGTCCGCCGGACCGGGCACGCGCGCCAACATCGACGAGTTCACCGAGACCACCTCGGCGGCGATCGAGAAGGTCGGCGGCGCCCGCCGCGGCAAGGCGATCATCGTCCTCAACCCCGCCGAGCCGCCGCTGATCATGCGCGACACCGTCCTCGCGCTGGTCGACGCGCCCGACCCGGGCACCCACGACGAGATCCGGCAGAGCGTGGAGAAGATGGTCGCCGACGTGGCGGCCTACGTCCCCGGCTACCGCCTCAAGCAGCAGGTCCAGGTCAACGAGATCCCGGCCGACCAGCCGGTCGAGACGATCCTGCCCGCGGGCGCATCGCGCCCGACCCACCAGGTGTCGGTGTTCCTCGAGGTCGAGGGCGCCGCGCACTACCTCCCGGCGTACGCCGGCAACCTCGACATCATGACCTCGGCCGCGCTCCAGATGGCCGAGCAGATCGCGAGCTTGCGAGCGATCAATGAGGACAGCGCTGCTGCGAAGGAGAACGCCCGATGAGTGAGCGCATCTACGTCCAGGACGTCACCCTGCGCGACGGCATGCACGCGATCCGGCACCGGATCACCCCCGAGCTCGTCACGCGGCTCGTCACCGCGCTCGACGACGCCGGCGTCGACGCCATCGAGGTCGCCCACGGCGACGGCCTCGCCGGCGGCTCGCTCAACTACGGCCCGGGGTCCAACACCGACTGGGAGTGGATCGAGGCGGCCGCCTCGGTGCTCAAGCGCGCCCGGCTCACGACCCTGCTGCTGCCCGGCGTCGGCACGGTCCACGACCTGAAGCGGGCCTACGAGCTCGGCGTACGCTCCGTGCGGATCGCCACCCACTGCACCGAGGCCGACGTCTCGGCGCAGCACATCGCGGCCGCCCGCGAGCTCGGCATGGACGTCGCCGGCTTCCTGATGCTCGCCCACATGGCCGAGCCCGAGCAGCTCGCTCAGCAGGCCAAGCTGATGGAGTCGTACGGCGCGCAGTGCGTCTACATCACCGACTCCAGCGGCCGGCTGACGATGAACGACGTACGCAACCGGATCGACGCCTACCGCGACGTCCTCGACCCGGCCACCGAGATCGGCATCCACGCCCACGAGAACCTCTCGCTCTCGGTCGCCAACTCGGTCGTCGCCGTCGAGTCCGGCGCCTACCGGGTCGACGCCTCGCTGGCCGGCCACGGCGCCGGCGCCGGCAACACCCCGATCGAGGCCTTCGTCGCCGTCGCGAACCTGTCCGGCATCGAGCACGGCTGCGACATGTTCAAGCTCCAGGACGCCGCGGACGACATCGTCCGCCCGCTCCAGGACCGCCCGGTCCGGGTCGACCGCGAGACCCTGAGCCTCGGGTACGCCGGCGCCTACTCGTCGTTCCTCCGCCACGCCGAGAACGCCGCGAAGCAGTACGACGTCGACGTCCGCGAGGTCCTCGTCGAGTGCGGCCGCCGCGGCCTGGTCGGCGGCCAGGAGGACATGATCCACGACATCGCGCTGACGATGGTCGCCGCCCGCGAGGCCCAGCCCGCCTGAGGTTCGGCCGATACAGGGCCCCGCTCGCGCTCTGCGCGGGCGGGGCGCGTGCGACAGCGGTAGTAGCGTCCGGGTAGGAGGAACGCCATGCCCTACTACCGCAGCGCCGGCCACATCCCGCCCAAGCGCCACACCCAGCACCGGTCGCCCGACGGGACGCTCTACTTCGAGGAGCTGATGGGCGAGGAGGGATTCTCCTCCGACTCCTCGCTGCTCTACCACGTCAACATCCCCTCGGCGATCGCCGAGTACCGCGAGTGGGAGCTGCCCGACCAGACGCTGGTGCCCAACTATCCGCTGACCCCGCGGCACCTCTCGACGCACAAGCTCTTCCCCGAGTCCGCGGGGGAGCCCACGGGCGTCGACGCCGTCACGGGTCGCCGGCTGCTGATGGGCAACGGAGACGTCCGCCTGCACTACGTCGTGGCCGACACCGCGAGCCCCTACTACCGCAACGCGATCGGCGACGAGTGCCTCTACGTCGAGGAGGGCTCGGCCGACGTCGAGACGGTCTTCGGCGACCTCGCCGTGGGACAGGGCGACTACGTGATCGTGCCGCGGGCCACGACGTACCGGATCGTGCCGCGGGCCAGCGAGATCGGGCAGAGCGTGCGGGTCTATGCGATCGAGGCCAACAGCCACATCGCGCCGCCGAAGCGCTACCTGTCGAGGTACGGCCAGCTGCTGGAGCACGCGCCGTACTGCGAGCGCGACCTGCGGATGCCGTCAGACCCGAAGGTCGTCGAGGGCGAGAGCGTCGACGTGCACATCAAGCACCGCGGCCCCGGCCCGGGCGGCATCGTCGGCACCGTCCACACGCTGCCGCACCACCCCTTCGACGTGGTCGGCTGGGACGGCTGCCTCTACCCCTATGCGTTCAACGTCGCCGACTTCATGCCGATCACGGGCAAGGTGCACCAGCCGCCGCCGGCGCACCAGGTCTTCGAGGGCAGCAACTTCGTCGTCTGCAACTTCGTGCCGCGCAAGGTCGACTACCACGAGCTGTCGATCCCGGTGCCCTACTACCACTCCAACGTCGACTCCGACGAGGTGATGTTCTACTGCGGCGGCGACTACGAGGCCCGCAAGGGGTCGGGCATCGGACAGGGCTCGATCTCGCTGCACCCCGGTGGTCACCCGCACGGCCCGCAGCCGGGCGCCTACGAGCGCTCGATCGGCGCCGAGTACTTCGACGAGCTCGCGGTCATGGTCGACACCTTCCGCCCGCTCGAGCTGGGCGAGGCCGCGCGCGACTCCGACGACGGGATCTACGCCTACTCCTGGTCGCGCCAGTCGTGACCCGCCTGGCCGTGCCGGAGGACTCGCTCTTCGGCCTCGCCAACCTGCCCTACGGCGTCTACTCGGTGGGCGGCTCGGGCCGCCGGATCGGGACGCGGTACGGCGACCACGTGGTCGACCTGGGCCTGCTGCTGGGCGAGGCCGGGGACGACGCCGTGTTCGGCCAGCCCACTCTCAACGCCTTCATGGCGCAGGGACACGACCGCTGGGTCGAGGTGCGGTCGCGGCTCGCCGCGGCGGTCGCGGGCGACGTACCGGACGAGGCGGTGCGCGCGCTCCGCGACGTCGACCTGCAGCTGCCGTTCGAGGTCGCGGACTACGTCGACTTCTACGCCTCCGAGCACCACGCCGCCAACCTCGGGCGGCTGTTCCGACCGGACAGCCCCGAGCCGCTGATGCCCAACTGGAGGCATCTCCCGGTGGGCTACCACGGCCGGTCGGCCTCCATCGTCGTCTCGGGCACGGACATCATGCGGCCCTCCGGTCAGCGGAAGGCGCCCACCGACGAGGCGCCGGTCTTCGGGCCGAGCACGCGCCTGGACATCGAGGCCGAGCTGGGCTTCGTGGTCGGGGTCGGCAACCCGATGGGCGAGCCGATCGCGGCCGAGGACGCCGAGCGGCACCTCTTCGGCGTGGTGCTCTTCAACGACTGGTCGGCGCGCGACATCCAGGCCTGGGAGTACGTCCCGCTCGGCCCCAACCTGGGCAAGTCGTTCGCCTCGACCGTCTCGCCGTGGGTCGTCCCGCTCCTCGCGGTCGAGGCGGCGCGGGTGCCCTGCCCGGCCCAGGAGCCCCGAGTCCTGCCCTACCTGGCGATGGATCCGCCCTGGGGCCTGGACATCGACCTCGAGGTCGAGTGGAACGGCCAGGTCGTCTCCCGGCCGCCGTACGCCGCCATGTACTGGTCCCCGGCGCAGATGCTCGCGCACCTGACCGTCAACGGGGCGCCGACCCGCACCGGCGACCTGTTCGCCTCCGGCACGATCTCGGGCCCGGAGCGGGAGCAGCGGGGTGCCCTGATCGAGCTGACCTGGGGTGGAGCGGAGCCGGTCACGGTCAACGGAGCGGCACGGACGTTCCTCGAGGACGGCGACGAGGTGACCCTGCGTGCCACCGCTCCCGGGGCCGGCGGCGCGCGGCTAGGGTTCGGGGAGGCGCGCGGCCGGATCGTGGCCGCCAAGCATGTCGCAGCGCACGCCGGGAGGTAGGAGTCTGATGGACAAGGTGGTCTCGTCGGCGGCCGAGGCGGTGGCCGACATCCCGAGCGGAGCGACGCTGGCGGTGGGCGGCTTCGGGCTGTGCGGCATCCCGTCGGTGACGATCCAGGCGCTCCTGGAGGCCGGCACCGCGGACCTCGAGGTCGTCTCCAACAACGCCGGCGTGGACGACTGGGGGCTGGGCGTCCTGCTCGGCGCCGGCCGGCTGCGGCGGGTGGTCGCCTCCTACGTCGGGGAGAACAAGGAGTTCGCCCGGCAGTACCTGGCGGGGGAACTGGAGGTCGAGCTGACCCCGCAGGGCACCCTGGCCGAGCGGATGCGGGCCGGCGGGTCCGGGATCGCGGGGTTCTACACCCGTACCGGCGTCGGCACGCAGGTCGCCGAGGGCGGGATGCCGTGGCGGTACGACGCGGCCGGCAACGTCGCCAAGGCGTCCCCGGCCAAGGCGACGATGGTCTTCGAGACCCGCGAGGGCGAGCAGGAGTTCGTCCTGGAGGAGGCGATCGTGGCCGACTACGCCCTGGTCCGGGCGTGGAAGGGCGACCGGCACGGCAACCTCGTCTTCAAGGACGCCGCCCGCAACTTCAACCCGCTCGCCGCGATGTGCGGCCGGATCACGATCGCCGAGGTCGAGCAGCTCGTCGAGCCCGGCGAGCTCGATCCCGACCAGGTCCACCTGCCCGGGGTCTACGTGCACCGGGTCGTGGCGCTGAGCCCGGAGCAGGCCGCCGAGAAGCGGATCGAGAAGCGGACCACCCGATGAACCGGTCGATGAGCCGGTCGTCGAGGGACGAGAGGAACGAGGACCAGATGAGCCCGCAGGAGTACGTCGAGGCGATGCTCTCCACCGTCGGCGAGGAGGTGTACGACCGATGAGCTGGACGCGCGAGCAGATGGCCGCCCGCGCGGCGGCCGAGCTCTCCGACGGCGACTACGTCAACCTCGGCATCGGGCTGCCGACCCTGGTGCCCAACTACGTCGCCGAGGACGTCGAGCTGGTGCTGCAGTCCGAGAACGGCATCCTCGGGGTCGGGGCCTACCCCACCGAGGACCAGGTCGACCCCGACCTGATCAACGCCGGCAAGGAGACCGTGACCGTACGCAAGGGCGCCTCCTTCTTCGACTCCGCCCTCTCCTTCGGGATGATCCGCGGCGGCAAGATCGACGCCGCGATCCTCGGCGCGATGCAGGTCTCCGCGGGCGGCGACATCGCCAACTGGATGATCCCCGGCAAGATGATCAAGGGCATGGGCGGCGCGATGGACCTCGTCCACGGCGCCCGCAAGGTCATCGTCCTGATGGAGCACACCGCGAAGGACGGCTCCTA
>Ga0131853_10014098_pt1 | contig 14645 bp, 9 predicted proteins | sample TergutLab28metaG_FD_92764 | JGI IMG/M metagenome (GOLD analysis project Ga0131853, IMG submission 92764) | Labiotermes labralis P1 segment gut microbial communities from Petit-Saut dam, French Guiana - Lab288 P1 (version 2) (version 2) | ecosystem: Host-associated > Arthropoda: Insects >... | reverse complement strand
TGTATGTATGTATGTATGTATGTATGTATGTATGTATGTATGTATGTATGTATGTATGAACGTACGTATGTCTGTACGTATGTCTGTATGTATGTTGTATGTATGTACGTACGTATGTATGTATGTATGTATGTATGTATGTATGTATGTATGTATGTATGTATGTATGTATGTATGTATGTACTGTAAATGTGTGTGTGTATGTATGTACACATGTATGTTTGTCTATATGTTTGTGTTTATATATTTGTGTAAATCCATATACTGGAATCATGTTGCTGATGTTTCCATTTAATCATCTGTGACTATTACTTGTAATTGTGTGCAATAATAAAAAAATTGCACTAAACTAGGTATTATAAAAAGTACTATTTTTTCGTCAGTGTATAAAATCAAAATATATAAATTATGTCGCGTAATTTGTCTTTTCAAAAACCAGATTTAATTAAACTCTTCATACGTTTCAGTAAATTGCGTCTCTTTAAATATAAATACTAGATTATTTGTACATATGTATCAGCTGTTCTATTGAACCTATTGACCAGCTTTTTCACTTAAATGTGCCACACCGTCTGCGCCTACTCAGGCACTGACTGAACATAACCAAAAAAAAAAAGCACTTTCTTACTATAGTCTTCCTAATCGGGTTCAAAATTTAAACGTTCACTGAACATGGCGTCTCTTCCTCAAAACCCATTGTTCTTCCTCTCGTAATGCTACCTGTTCATCTTCTTCCCTTAATCTTGAATTAATTACACTTAAACGTTACCTACTAATTACTTAAAGGCGCCAAAATCGAATTTACTTTCTTACGACTATATTTTGTTATAGCTTCATGTCATTATTCAGATAAAATGACGAATTTCTCTGTATTTTTCCTCAAGGCCTCGGGTTAATTACAAAACAACAGTATCCTTAGGCTATCCCCTTTAGTACTGTACGAATTACAGGAATATTGAATGTTTGCAGGAACAAATGTGTGCGCTACCATCTCTTGAGGAGAGCATAAAACAACTTTGTCGGAAAACAACGTGAGAAGATTATCCTACATCGGAGGGAAAAATCAAAAGATACCTCTGAAAAGAAGGAGGAGAAGGTGGAGGAGGAGAAGGGGTAGGAGGAGGAGGAGCAGAATGAACCGAAATGCTAGAGGATAGTGTTTAATGATTAAAGCTCTTAGTATGATAATTTGGTTTGTGTTCCTTGAACCAAAACAAAAAATTAATATTGTCTGAGCGACTATAACAATTTAAGAAACATCTCGCATATAGAAGATATTGTGTCAGTGCTGTACATTGTCATACACCTTTCAACGCAATTATTTCCACTCAGAGGATTGTTGTCAATAACTACCTCGTAACATATACAGCATAAATATATAACAAAGTTTTCAATTACAAAAATTCACTCTTTTGACAAATAGTTTGGCCCTCGAGTGAATATAAATGCAAACGGAAACTAAATACCTTGATTTAAGGGATCTCCTACCTCATTGTATTTAGTTTCCATATGGATTTGCATTCTTGCACAATGACCAGTTGATGGCTTATATTCGAGATCGAAACAGCTGCCAGATAATAAACATTTGCAAATGAGTGATTTGTGCGTCATTGACAACTTCTCTATACATATGAGTTTCAAACCAACGGAGACGCTTCATATACAGATTGTACAACACAAGGGGTGTCCAAGGTGAAAATTATTTTCACGTAATATTTTCATGAAGTTACTACAGGTGAAAAACTGCAGCAACAAAGACACGGTCCAGATATGTCCCATCTTCTTCTGTATCACACAGCCCTCGCAAGGGTAATTAATTTTTCGTCCAACATTTAAAAACACGACGTACGAGAAGACATCTCCGCAGCAATTAAACATTTGCATGGAAAGCTTAGGGTACAGACGTGCAATTTTATTACTTTGTATTGAAAACCTCAATATAAGCTGAAAGATGATTTATCTTTTATTTACTATTCGGTTGAAAGCAATCTGTTCTGCTCTGTTTAAATGGTCCGAATATGTTACATGCGAGGGAGAGTCAAATGCAGACCTTAAAGATGCGATGAGAATTATATATAAATATTTAAGGTTTTCATTTGACTCATCCTTGTATGACGATGTAAAGCAACCAACAAGATGCAACAAATTCCGTTTATTGATCTTATTAAATCAGCTCTACATGTTTCGGGAGACAAACTCGCCCATCCTCAGGAGCACTTTTAGACTGTATATACAACTTTTGGTACAATGCACCGATATTGCTGCTGACCGGTCGGTAGCAATATCGGTGCATTGTACCAAAAGCTGTATATACAGTCAAAAAGTGCTCCTGAGGATGGGCGAGTTTGTCGACCGAAACATGTAGAGTTGATCTAAAAAGATCAATAAACGGAATTTGTTGCATCTTGTTGGTTGCTTACTTCGTCGTTCTAATGATGCACGGTCTCACAAACATCAAGTTCGTCCTTGTACTTACAACACACGTACATTGTAATGGAAGACATCCTTATAAAGGAAGACAGTACATTATCAAAATTACTCCATGCAATTTAAGAGAAGGCTGCTTTTACCTTGTATTTTAAAACGTGTCGCCTTCTTGTATCCTACCTAAGAATATAAAGATTCAATTCTATGTAAAAGTAAATAATTTGAACTTTTTGTACGGATGTCAGGCACGGTCTTTCACACTATGAGAGATAAACATAGATTTAGGTTGTCTGACTGCAAATACCGAAATGAATAACTGGAAAACAGAAGGGCAAAATAAGAGAAAGTTTTCGAAAATTTCATAAAGAGGAGCTGCATTATTTGTACTCTTTGCAAAATATTAGGGCGACGAAATAAGAGCGGATGCAAGGTGTAGAGAGACGTGAGAAGCTCGCGCCTGGACAGGCCCTGATGGGTCCAGGAGTTTGAGGCTCCCAGGCTTCACGACAATCAACGAAGCAGAGACATTTCTTGGTTGACTGCAAGTCTACGTTTTTACGGATAAAACGGCACATCCTCCTTTGTTTTCGAAACTTAAATATATTTTTGAGATTTCATCCTTCCGCCCCAGTGCAAGTAATATACCCGTTCTTGTAGGACGTTACGTTAAAAACCAGTTTACACTGTGTAACGTCCCAGAATAACCAATATCTCTTAAAAATATTTTTCAAAAACCTTCCTCAAACTGTAAGAGATTGCATAACGAGGAGCTAAATGATCTGTACTCCTCACCCAATATTGTGCGGGTAATAAAATCGAGAAGAATGAGATGGGATGGGCATGTGGCGCGTATGGGTGAGGAGAGGGGGGTGTATAGGGTCTTGGTAGGGAAACCGGAGGGAAGGAGACCAATGTGGAGACCTAGACGTAGATGGGTGGATAATATTAGGATGGATCTCCAGGAGGTGGGATGTGGGTATACGGACTGGATTGGGCTGGCCCAGGATAGAGACAGTTGGCGGACGCTTGTGAGTGCGATAATGAACCTTCGGGTTCCGTGAAATGCGGGGAAATTCTTGACTAGCTGCAAACCAGTTAGCTTCTCAAGAAGGACTCTGCACCGTGGAGTAAGTATATATATATATATATATATATATATATATATATATATCGACATTTTTTTGGTCAGCATTATGTGTAACTAATGTATGTAGAGTTTACAATAACCTTCATTTGTTTAAAGATATTAAAAGGAACCAGACACTTCTTGTTAATAGTCAAATGATTATAAATTTTAATGATAAATTGTAACTATATTTAATTCTTTGATGTGGGAATTTAATATGAACTTGAGTGGCATTAGTTCCTTGTACTGCTGATAGGAAGAAGGGTGAAATATTTAGTACAGAATGAAACTCTTTCATTAAGATAAAGACGGGGAGTATATATATATATATATATATATATATAATTTATTTATTTATTAGGGAGACAGATTTTTTCCCGTGACTGTTGTCTAAACATTAATTTTACCACCACAGGGGCACGTAACTATACAGTGGCTTATAAGGTTAGATATTTGAAACGAATGAGCTCATTCTGGAGGAAAATTAAAAAATTACAACTTCGTGTCAGCGGGAAATACTTTCTTGTGATGACGATAATTGGTAGAGCGAGAAGCCTTGACCTGTGAGTTGTGTAGTGACACTTCTTGAACACTTGTACTAACAGAATGAGTTATTCTGCATTGTCTGTAATGGATCGGCCTTTTAAATCTTTGAAGAGAATCTCGATATATACAAAATTTCAAAATTGTACCTCTCAGGGCACGACGTGCTTTGTCATTACAAAGATCAATTTTAGCTCTGCTTAGGGAAATAACCAGCTTACTTTCCTTTGCGAGACATATGACATCCATAAACAATATCAATAAGCAAATTGCACAAGTTTTCGACGTTAAAACAAGTGACGTCATATATTTAACCGTGTTTTAAGGGATTAATATGCAATTTTTCGCAGCTGGTGCGAAATTTATGCTCTCCGAACGACATACCGTACAGAAGAAGTAGGAATAAATGCGGCGGTTGATAATACCGACGGAACGGTACTGTACATGAACACTCGATTGAAGAGAGTTCATTAGTACCGGCTCTGGTCGGACTAGAGCCGCAGCTTGCTTCGGTTAATTAGACACGGTGCTTCAAAAGTGCAGCGCTACAAGAAGGTCCAGAAGTTGTAATACTATTACATCGAGCAGTTTCCCTTTCTTTATGTTATTACAATCTGACAGTTGACCTTTTAATATTTGTGTGTAAACGCGTTTATCCTTTTAAAGCCTACTGGTTACGTGATGCACCAACAAGTTTAGCATTCAACAACTGTGCGCTCTGCCCACACTGTACATAAGTGTTTTGTATTTATCTGAGAACAAACAGCGACTTGTGCCACTTACATCATAAACTGATTGGTTTTTATAACCGAGATGAAAAGTGTTTACAGCGCGGTACGGACTGGGGTTTTAAATAAAGCAGTCTGCCATTCGCCTTTAAATGGTTAATTTTCTTATTTATTAAACGCAAGCAACTGTCACATTATATTCGTGAAAGAAAGAACAAAACCCACAATTCTGTTGAAGACCAGGCATGGAAGGAATTGTATATTGGGTTCTATTTTTAAAAAATGATTTCGTCGTTATGTTTCGTGAATATTTTCTGTTAGACTTAATACCCAACCTGTATCGTATTTCTGGCCACGTGGGATGCGATATACTTGTGTGGAGATGTTACAAAAATTGACAGAAATAAAGTTATGTTTTAAGAGAACACGCAAAATTCTGTAAGCGAAGTATTACTTGGATTTGAGTTCTTATGGTAACTCCGAGAAGTGTGATTTATTATTACCAACAGACTAAAGGAGGTATATGATTAGAGAACTAATGAACACGTTAATTCATAACAGAGAAGTAGACATTTTTACGCTAAATCAATCATGTAAAAATTAATGTAGTTTTACCATCATCTTGTGCCATGTGACTTCTGCTTTATATAATTCTTCCTTTGTCATTATATTTCACGTATATTTTTGTGCCTCTTTCCAATGTTCCTATTTTGTAAATTGTGTTTATATTGATTCTGTTATTGGTCACTACGTTGATCGCTTGGCGCTTTAATAAATAGAAACTGCATAGACCTGAACTTTCTTTGGCGCAACAGCCCACAGTGTGCCAGGGCCTCCTCATTCACGAGGTTTAGAGAACACACAACGACGCACCACAGTCGGTAGGACTCCTCTGGACGAGTGATCAGCTCGTAGTAGAGAACTCTACCTGACATCATACGACAATCACAACAGACACACATCCATGCCCCCAGTGGGATTCGAACCCACGATCTCAGCAGGCGAGCGGTCGCAGACCTACGCCTTGGACCGCACGGCTACTGGGACTGGCGTAGACCGGAATGAAATACTCGAACATGAATGTGAACAAGCACATGTTTAGGAGGCGGTAAAACCGTGAAGTTTCGTGCCTTTTCTACTGCATCGTTACATGGAAGCTTGCTTGTGTAGAAACAAGCCAGTCGTTTACAGTGGCAACTAATTTCGTTACGAGCTTTTGTGGGTTCAAGAGTATGTTAATGCCTCATCATAGGGCCTTACTCTGAAACACAATGTACACGCTCTGCTGATGCATTTCAGCTTTCCGAAGGATTATTATGCACAGCCTCACAACTTTAGCTTTGATTGATTCAGGGGCTTAAAGTCCATTTCGTTACTTTGGCTGTATAGGACTCTAGAACCCAAACAGATAGAAATACAGTCTGTAATTACCAAACCTCACCCAGACCAAACTAATTGTAGCAACAGCACTCCTCCAACCTGTCATATTCACACTATAAGCGACGGAAAAGTCCTTTCTCAGGAAGTGGTTGATTAAGAAAAAGTGAATTCGTTCGTATAGTGCTCCAGCCATTCATAATAATCAAGTTTATTCCTGAATAAGATAATGAAATATTGAAAAAAAGAGAACCTGAAAGAGTAGCAACACACATGGTTGACAAACGGAACCAATTTTCTTCAGTTACTAGGCAATGGGAATGAATGAAACTCTAAGACTTCTTGCGACGCCTGAAGGACTGACGTCATCATCGTAATAATGTACCTCACGGCAGGATAAAACGTAAACCCAAAATTTTCGGCTGATGTCAACTGGTCTACAGTAATGTAAAATAAAGCCGAACTCGGTTATGTCATCACGAAAGGGACAGAATATTTTGTGTCGTTATAAGCGAGCGTTGTTCTAACTGTGGGGGATAATGTTACGGTTAACAGTGAGTAATTAATTTGTTCCGCGGAATATCTGACGTTTTAAACGAGGTCTAGCACAAACCGATATCGTTGTGATCGTGTTCGCCTCTACTTTCGAGGTGATGAACTCTGTTGCATTATTCTACGGTGTGTTGTGCGGTACATCGAATGATTTAGGACAGAACGGATTTAAACGGAGAATCTACAATTGTATGTTCTTGTTGTATATCGTTTATTGCAATTTTTTTTAATAACAAATCAGACGAAAACAGAAAAAAATGTGTCTGGTTAGCCGGTTCTTTAACGGCAGGATCCAAATTCGAGTGCAAGCTGGAAACAGGTTATGGGTGTCTGGTGAAGAGTGACAAGACAAATACCCTGTATATTAGCGTTCCTCAGCAACTCCTGAATGCCATATGACGCCTATCAATTATTTTACGTGAGCTCAACTTCGCCTTGAGACGAAAGACGCATTTGCCGTCTCAGTGACAAACGCATATTTCTTAAACTTTCTGTATGCCTAGTTAGGCAAAGAGACTCGAACTTTGAATGGTTTATGAGTTTGTAGGTGCCTACCATTCGTCTCTCGTCTCCTCCTTTGGAGGTTTCCTATTCAATTGCTCTCCACAGCCGGTACTGTGTTAAGTATCTACCAAGCCTTTTGTCTGTCATATACTTTACGTTAGGGTTCATATAAAGTCTGGAGCGGAATTACTTTTCAGCAGTTGGTCAAATACTGCACTGATTTATATGGGGCTCGCGAGTTCAGTACCATGTCCACAAGAGTATATTACCAGACAATATTTACAGACAGCTGACACCAGTCTATATCACCAGCCCTCTTCCTTTAATATCCACTATATTATCGCACTACCATTTACTTGTAAGTGTCTAACGTAGTTTCTTCCTTACAACACTCCCGACCAAAATAACACATATATTTCTTACATTCTCATGTCTGTTAGGCCTACATTTTTTGTATATGAAATTCACCTTGATTTTATTAACCTATAAATATAATGAATGCCGGTCCCAGTGGCCGCGAGGTCTAAGGCGTAGGTCTCCGGCCTCTCGTCTGCTGAAATTGTGCGTTCGAATCCCACCTGGGGCATGGATTTCTGTCTATATTGTGTGTTGTGTGTTGTAAGGTAGAGGTCTCTGCGACGAGGCAATCACTCTTCCACAGGAGTCCTACCGACTGTAGTGCGTCGTTGTGTGTGATCTAGAAACCTCGTGAAAGAGGAGGTCCTGGCCCAATGGTGGCTATCGTGCCCCAAAAAAAAAAGAATAAATGCAATATATACAGCTATGAAGCATTTACTTCTAACAAGCCCCACTTCCTTAGGTCCAACATTATTTCTCATTGTCTTGTTACAAAATATATTTTGCATATGTGCCTTTTGTCCTTACTTTTATGCTGTAAATGTAGCCACAGTGTGTTTAGTCTCCCCTGTATAGTTAGTTTTACTGGGAATCAGCTGATATTCTTTGTACATTCTCTATTGTATATGCTCAAAGCAGAAAATACTTCATTTTTTGTCCGCTATACGCCCTTTCTTTCAAAAATGTGTAGCGCTAGTCTACAGGTACATTAGAAAAATGTTACAGTCAACTTACAATATCAAATCATTTGTTAATAATAAAACACACGTATGTGGGTGCAAAGCAAGTGAAAATAACAGAAATTACCGGGAACAGAATTATATTACACTGAGAGAAACATCTCATGGAGGATTTTAAACTTTCAATATTTTCAGGTATGAATCGCCACATACTCTATATATGTATAAAAGTTCTCAGTAAGTAGACTCACATTTCGTGGATGGTGACTGTAGGAGAAGAAATATTGAATAAAGCTTTGTTATTAATAAATTTAGAAACTCCTCGTTTCCATATTTTTCCCAGGAAGCTGTCGCCCACCACAATACGGTACACAATATGTATATCAGAGCAAGACATACTATTTTCGCTGCAATTACCCCGCTGTCTGAGGATCTCCCCCCTCCCCCCCCCCGCCGACCAAATATTCCTAACGAACAAAACTTGTGAAAGGACATTCTGCTTTCAAAACTTGCACAATGACAATGCCACTGGGGGAAAAAAAACATACACATGTAGGGTTACCTGCTTTATATGAATAATTTTGCCAGTTACTTTAAGTGTAGGTGGCTGAGAAATGCGGCGTCTTCCTTTGAGGGAAGGATATAAGTTCAAAGAGGTCTATATGAGAGCAAAGTGCCCAGAAATTTTTCTGCCTATGAAAGATGAACCAGGTGATCAATTTAGGAAATTACTTGTCCATAAAGAGATAAGTGTATGTATATATAAATTCGCATATATATGTATAAAAATATATAAATATAAATATGAATACAAATAAATAAAATATATATATATATATATATATATATAAAGGTATATGTCTCTCTATAAAAGGCCATGAGGGGACAGAGGCGAGTATTGGTATAACTCTCATATTTCTGCAACCTCGGCACTAGATGGAGGTCGGTGGTCAACGTTACGACCCGGCCGTTTTACCCTATCGTGCGTGGAAAGCGACATCATGGATGTGATGACAAAGTGATTTTGAGGGTTGGGCAGAAGAGACAGTATGCATATGGAAGACTAATGGATAAAGAACAGAGAAAGCGGCCGATTATAAAACAGCGAGAGGAGTGGGAGGAAAACGCTCAGACGGATCTATAGAAGACATGCTTTGAGAAATGCTGTTTAATGAAACTTTAACAGGATCATCAGGTATTTCGCGCTGGCGAATTTACAATTTAAAGCCGTGCTACCGGCAGACGGAAAGCGATGTCTAAATTGCTGCAGAGATTACTGTTTACGTAAACACCCGAACGAAGCTGACATTCAGAGGACGGCGCATCGTGATATATTCTTATAATAAAACCAACTAGATGCATTAATATCTCAAATTTATTTTTGGATTAGGACTCTACATGTTTCGGACAGTTTCTCTGTCCATCATCAGGAGTCTAACACTGTACACACAGCATAACCTGTAGTATCTAGTTGGTTTTATTATAAGAACCTGAACGAAAATTTTGGGTAAAATAAAGGTTTAGTAAGTGGCCTGGCACTCAAACCACGGAGACGGAACTCGTTTATACCTGCGAAGTGAACGAGTCTGCGGACTTCCTCCGCGAGATCGGAACACGAGCACAGTCGTACAGTTTCATGTTCACTGCGACGATCAACAGTAACTTTTCAGGTAAATCCGCCCAACTCCTGTATCCGTCTGATTCATGATTCGCCTCAGCAACCTCAACACTCTCTAAAGTTAGGCTAGCAGTCTTTCTTGCAACACGAGAGGCTTCGCTGTATACAGGCTTGAAATATTAGTTGATATTTCGTTATGGAATTTAGTCTTTTGATTTTAAGGAACGACGAAAATCAAGTAAAGATTCAACCATTATGAGGTTCGGCACCAAGTCAATTGTTAACTTTTTATGGGCACTGAATTTGGAGGCATCGTGCCACGGAGTACATCAATCCTAATCAGCATCGACAAGGTAAATTCAAACATTCCGAAATGCAGGTACTGAAAACTAACCTGTTTAGGAAAATAAGACCGACTGGGATGGTATGAAGAATGAGAGTAATGACGTCAGACGGAAGGTCGCCATTTTTTAAATGGCACACGGTAGCGCAGTTGGTTAGGGCACTGCGGCACAAGCCGAAGGTCGCGGGTTCGATTCCCGAAGGGGCCATTCGATTTTTCATTCACTTAATCCTTCCGGCCACACTATAGTCCTGGGTCCGACTCAGTCTCTAACAGATATGAGTAATAGGGATGTCTCCTGATGGTAAAGGCGGTCGGTGCATGGGGCTGACAACCTTGCCATGTTCGTGTATATATTGTCCAGTAGTTCTGGGAGCCTCAAACTCTCAGTATTGAGATAGCTTTATATATAAGAATATAAGGTAGTGAAGTACATAAGGCGTGCAAATAAGCTAGATATATTTAAAGATGGAAAAATAAATTAAGAACAAATCTGTAGGATATATTATAAAGAAAAAACTTTGAAATCTGAGGAAAAGATGGAACAATGGTACTGAGATTGGTTTCCATTGAGCGAGAGCATCAGGCAGGAAGGCAGATAAAACTGGTTGAGGGCTGTGCCTAATGAAGGAGTTTGGTCTTAATGTCGTTCGTATATCTACTTCTGCTACTAAAAGTTAGCTAAGTTATTTAGTTCACTGAACACGATTATAAACTTCCAGATTTCTGAAAACGAAATTTTTATTTTCTACCCGAGTGACTTTTAAGTGATCAATAAAGACCTTGTGCTACAATATTTACTGCAATAAACACGCAGAATAAAATACTAATTATAGTAAAATAATTATTACTTTTTTTTTGCTTGCACGCACGCACGCACGCGATTACGCAACACGCAGACACAGACTTTCTCCTCATTATGGTCTCATTTTGTAAAATACTGTAAAAGAAAGGCAAAAGATCCGTCTTTTCTTTATCTTATGTTCCTGTTTCGGAAACGAGAGAACTGGTAAACAGAAAATGCGAAGTTGCAAAAGGAATTTGGACACTACAGAAGCATTCGATTTTCCGAAGCTGCATGTTGTGGTAATTTCGGTACTAAACGCATATCTCACGAATGTCATTTGTTGAACATTTACCGTAGTGGGAAATGAAACAGACACACGTCACAACAGTTTGCTGAATGCCGAATATCTCTTTGTAAAGGTCGTGCAGGTGCCTGAGGATAGAACTTCTGCACTTTGCAATTTGCTCGCCACTGCCAGTTGTTATTGTACCCAAACCTATAATTAACACACGTGCCATAATGTATTAAATAACAAATCTACTGAATGCAGAGTGTACATTAATTATGTTGCCACTGCAGTGGCTTGCTGTTTCATATGTAGAAGCACAGCACTTACACATCAGGAACAAAAATATTTCACCGTAAATACAGCAGCAGCTTCTTGTCTCTTGATTTTACATGTAAATGTATATTATGCTGAAAGACAACTGACCGATCTCAACAGGTAACTGGCTTGGAACAAAATGAACTTCTTCTTCCAATGAGCCCCACAATACCGTCTGATATCAGACGCTGCAAAAACTGTACTTAACACAGTATATGAAGTAAGTACAAACGCTTTCTTTGAGGTAAAATAAGCACTGAATGTTTCTTACGTATTGTACATAAGCCTATCCTTAGTAATACACAAAAACTTTGGAAGATGGCTGTGTTTACTGCATTCAGCAGAACACAGAGTTTGGCTGAGCTCAATAGAAAAACAGAGTAGGTTTTATTGTCTTTTTTTTTTACGTCGTGATATGAATATAACCAACCAGCATCAGAATTGTTGTTTTAAGCTGAAAGCAACAAGATAAAAAATTTCAGTGTATATATGACACCTACACAGACTCTGAGGCAACTCGAGGGAATGGATCCATCAATTCCACAACATCTTTCGACAGATAGGCTCGTCTCTCCACTGCACTCACATACAATCCCCACAAATCTTAAAACCATTCCTTTCAAACGAAGATTTTATTATGTGTGTTTTATATCACGATGCTTTCAGAAGCCTCACATTTTAGACTACAAAACAGCGACACAAAATGGATAAAAATCACATAAAAATATTAGCTAGAGACACGAGATTTGGGATCCATAACACTGGCCATAAGTTGATGGAGGAACGTACAACAATAGGCAGAATTTTGGGAGCCTCTTGCGTCGTCATCTCCACTACCCACTGTACATCTTTCCGTGACTTCGGTGTAGAAATGATATTCTTCATACTTCTAGAAATATAGGAGTTGTAAGTCGGAAGGAGTTATTTAGTGCATGAAATACAGCGCGTCTCGTTGGTGTGACAGTAAACTGTAGCAGATAAATATCACAAAGCATTACATACAAAACTTGTAGCACGAGAATGAGGGTATTTTGTCCAAGCTTGCCGTCTCGATAGCGTGTTTCGTGTATTCACCCTTACAAGGCAGTTTCACAATACAAAAACCCAAAATTTTAGCCAAAGTTTTAAGTTAATATAGGATAAATGCGGTATTAAGACACGTTATGCTAGCGTGTTGCCTCCTGCCCTGCTCTTCATTATGGAGCATTAGCCTAATACTCTATTGACAGAATTCGGTTGTGTTATTATCAAAATTGGATAGACACATGTCCTGCAGCTTAAAATACTTGGATCATGATATAAGCGCCAGTCACAGTCAAACAAAACTATAGTACTTTGCATTCTAAACCCTTCCGATTCGTTTGCATCAAGTACAGGGTGTTTATAGATTTTAATAAAAATAATCTTTTCAGTAAAAGCAAGGCAATTTAGCAATTGAAGATGATTATGAATCACGTGATGATGAGAAAAAAGGGACCTGAACCTATTAGACATAGAATAGGCCTGTGGAAGACTAAAGAAACGTAAACTTTAACTCTCACTGAACGCTAAAATATGACTGTGATTATTTCGGGAAGCACCAAATTGTTCGGTTATGTAGCACGCATGGAAGAATGAGAGCGCTCACATTTAGTAAGATTAACTGAGAAGAAATCTGGGCGCCTTAATTACAGTAATTAGACTACGGGCTTGGTGTAAGTTCCGGTTTGGGGGCCCATATAACCTTCTTCTAAAGGGCACCAAGTGTAAAGTGGGCAGAGCACGCAACGGTATAATTTGATGATTCCTATTGCCAGCTATTATTTCCGCAGGAAACTCTTTCGCATATCCACCCTCATACATTATAAACCATACGGAGTTCTATAAATCTCAGTTGTACTGATATACTCTCCATGAACTTGCTAAGTTCTTAAAATAAGCTCGGGATATTAACTGTTACTTGGAACCTTGTCCTGGTGCAGGTGGATATTCCGGGTTCGGTCCTTGGGCATTCCACGTACAGTGTGGTAGGCAAAGTAACAAATGCACAGGATTCCCCCCCCCGAGTACTTCGGCTTTCCTTCATTAGCTTCTTACCAACATTTCTCCATACTAAGTTACTTACTTCTCACCTACGCTGCACAATATTGTCTACCGTCAGCATCATTAAACTTTTGGCGCCGGAATTATTTTTTTAATTTTAGCACACTCCGTATATAAAATGTAAATAATACAGGAACCAAATAAGTTAGAATTATGAAACAAACTGCATTTTGAAGAGAAAAAAACGGAGATTATATACCTTGTTTAAAATATTCAGTACCTATATTTGTTGAATAAATATATAAAATGCAACTATAGAGGTTAGCGGTGCGGTACGACCACTATAGTTGACATTAGGCGTTAAAGGGTTAAAGAACGCCCTAAAATAAGTGTTTCTCGTACACACAATTGCCGACGGCAATAGCCGATGCTGCAATACCGACCGAAACACAGGCATCTGCTGACTGCTTTGTAAGAATGAATTGTTTTTGAAGCCCACTTTGATTACGAATTTAACTGTACTGAATTTATATATATGACAGAGTAACGTCAAACTTTGGGCTGTTCGAAAGTTCTATACATATATAAACATATACCGTATTGACGCACGTGTGTAACAGATATGTTCAAAATATTAGGTTTCGTGGGTTGTAAAGTTTGTGTTAGCAAAGCGCTTTATTCGTCTGTTGGAGATAGGACTTTAGCAGGCCTACAATATAAGCGGTCTCACAAGAGTAATTCACTCAAATACTTTCCCATTGATAAGTTGAAGTGTAAGGACAGTATTGACAACTTCTTCCCTTTCCTGTGTACGAAACATATTTCCCCATAAAATGTCCCCCTCAACGGACAACGGCAAAGAACGGATATCGGGAAATTCTCCTTTGTGAATAGGACCATCCGACTCTGGAACCGACTACCTGCAGAAATCTTAGGGACTCTTCCTTGTAAAACGAGTGCTTTTAGAAAGAGGGTTA
>Ga0131853_10014097_pt1 | contig 14645 bp, 8 predicted proteins | sample TergutLab28metaG_FD_92764 | JGI IMG/M metagenome (GOLD analysis project Ga0131853, IMG submission 92764) | Labiotermes labralis P1 segment gut microbial communities from Petit-Saut dam, French Guiana - Lab288 P1 (version 2) (version 2) | ecosystem: Host-associated > Arthropoda: Insects >... | reverse complement strand
GTTGCTCACGTATTTTCTAAATTACTTTGAAACAGTCCCAGTCGCCCCTATTATTACTGGTATCACCTTTGTTTTTACATTCCACATGCGCTGTATTTCTATTGTAAGGTCTTTATATTTTAGAATCTTCTCGGCTTCCTTCTTAATCACATTTCTGCCTCCTGAAATTGAACCGTCTATTAACATGCATGTTCCCTTTTCATTATCACGGATTATAATGTCTGGTTTGTTGTTGGGGATAGTTTTGTCCGTTTGTATTTGTTGATTCCACAATATGGTTACCTTTCCTCCTTGACTTGTTTCTACTGACTTTGGTACATGTTCATACCAGTGTTTTTTGTCCATCTGTACCCCTGTTTCCTTGCATATGTTAAATGTAGTTGTGCACACACAATATCATGTCTTGTTATGTACTGTTCTTTCGCCAGTATTGGGCATGCTGATATTATGTGGTCTATTGTCTCATCAAATTGTTGGTAAAGTCTGCACTTGCTATCTGTCTCTGTGTTCAATATTGTTGTCGCATAATATTTTGTTTGTAACGCCTGGGTTTGTGCAGCCACGATTACACTTTCCTTTCCTGCTTTTAGGTCTCCCTTCGATAGCCAGAAGTTATTATTATTATTATTATTATGTTAGAAATTTTAGAATTGCTTTTCGTGCACGTTTGTATATACGTGTTGTCTGTGATATCCCAATAAGTTACGCCTCTTCAAAGTTTCTTGAGTACCTATGGTTGTTTCCGTTTTTAAGAGTGAAGACAGGCGTCATTCAATGGCGGTTAGTGAAAAAGTTACAAAGTTTTTACTTTTCATTCAACAGAAAGTGAACATTTCACTTTGAACTTCATTCTTCCACAAAGGCGCACAAGTTTCAAATTCTATGGTTTTCGGAACTTTAGTACAATTAACGGACACTAAAGTAAGGAGAAAGATTGGCGTCCTATAGAAAATTTCACCATTAACTCCTTTTTTTACCTTTTAGCTTCTTATATCTTTCAAATAATTCTTCAGAACCTGCCCACAACCTCAGACCTGAAGGGTGAATTGTGAAATGTCGCTGTAGTTGGACTGACACTTCTTTCTCAGCTAACTCGTCGAGCCATTCGTTGCAATGTGTCGTCTTAAGTCTCTTGTTTTTGCTTATTACTGTCCTTCATGGTTCGTTGAACTGCAATATGAGCACTTCAGAATATATAGCGTTTAAAGATGGGGTGTTTGATAGGTAATGAACTCGAAAGTATGTTGAAGAAATTGGTCATGATCCAGTTTGAGGTTCTATTACAAATTTTATCTGGAAGGACTAAGTGTAACCACCAAAAGTCTCAACCAGGATGTTCAGTATACAGGACTAGATATTAAATCGTTACCTCTCGACTGTGAAGAAACAACAGTACCCACTCTACGGCGACATTCATTCCTTGGTTGAGATGTTTTTGATGAAGATAGTAATGTTGAAGTGTCACATAACATCAATTTGAAAAATAAGTTTTTCAACCGAAGTGTATGTTGTTCCATATTCCTTTCACACCCACTTCCGCCTTCAAACCATCCTTTGGTTTTGTGTTATACATTTAGCTTCTTTCCTCCTTTTCCGCCTCTAACTCAACTGTCTCCTCTTCTTTTCTTCTTGAAGTGTATGCAAATCGTCGTCATTTTGTAGGCTTCCCTACCCTCTGGATGTCTCCACATTTTCAATGCTGCATACTTCCGACGATGGCACCCACCCATAGCACTCCATTCAACGCACCTACGTTTTGCTTCTTATTTCTGACGTCAACGCCAATTCGCACACTTTCTTGACAGTGACTGACTATACATCAAAGTAGCTGACAAGCAACACCCGAGCTCCGCCCGACAAAAAGGATTGTGATTCGCTTTTTAAAAAATGTCTTTCACACTCTGATGATGCAATTGGGAAATGTTTACAGTTAGAGACATTAAGAACGCAAAGATTGGTTGATTGAAGGCTCACTTGTTTATCATTAGTAATGTACATAAGAATAAATAATATGAGCAATTTCGTTTAAAACACAGTACAATTAGATTATAATCACACATCTTGTTTAGGAACTCCATAGGACGATTAATTAAAAAGACTTTGTTAACAAGTCACGGATGTCAGTCATCGTGAACGCATTATGAATTAAATCCATGGAGTGTTTCAAAGGTAAAGCTAATGCTGTCTGCGCTGACCAGGAAGTCATGTGTGAATATCAGTACAGTCATTGTTGGTTTTTTTGCTGGGGTGGTTTCCAAGACCACCAGCGAAAAACGAAAACCCGCGAACAAGTGAAGGGTCCCCCCCCCCCCCAGAGAAGTACAGTATTTTAGTAATTTTGGTGTTTTATGTATAATAATGCATGTTAATTTATTTTTGTATTTTGTTCTTAAATCCCTTCAGGTAATTCAATCACAAGGTAAAGAAAATAGAAAAAGAAAATCATTTAGTTTACTTCTGACCGCATTTTTGGTGTTACTTGCAGATATCTGGAATATATTAATAACTATCCAACGAGATGCAACACAAAGCAGTCTATTTATTGTTCTGCAAGTTCACTCCACATGTTTCGGGTGTCAACCACACCCATCATCAGGAGCACACAAAACTGTAACCACAGCCTCCGGTACTGGTAATGCTGTGCTGTGCAGCAACCTCCCTCCAAAGTGGCAAAAGCTAGGAATAGGAGTCCTAGCTTGGCCGCGTTGGAGGGAGGTTGCTGCACAAAAAATATGACCAGTACCGAAGGCTGTAGTTACAGTTTTGTGTACTCCTGATGATGGGTGTGGTTGACACCCGAAACATGTACAGTGAACTTGCAGAACAATAAATAGACTGCTTTGTGTTGCATCTCGTTGGATAGTTATTAATATAGATCGGCGATGCACGGAACCATAAACACAAAATATCTGGGATAATTTAATTTTTATTTTTGGCGCGACCCCGCGATTTTGGAACCCAAAGTAACAACTATCGAAAAGCGAGCTATTGGTCCATTCATTCTTAGCCTCGGCTCTAATATAGTTGAGTAATCGGGTTCTGTCTGCCGTACACAATAAATAGAATAATTAGAGGTCTTCAAAGCCCGTTTTGACGCTGCCACTAGGTCTCTTGCCCTTCCAGAAGTTGATCCGGTCGGTAATTCATTCACTGCACAGACTATGCTATTCCGTATCCTACAAAATCTTATAGGGAAGCTAATGGTTGCTAAGCTTATCAAGACACACCCCACCTTCTTGGAAACCTGAAAAACTGTGCTCAAGATCCCACCGTATCTTAAACTGATTCAGACTATTGCAGTTTACATCCTCTCACCTAATTTCTTTAACCCCCAATTTAATATTTGCTCATATCTGTGCCTTGTCCTCCCAAATGGACTTTCCTTCCCTTAGGTTATCTGACTAAAATTTTGTATGTATTTTTCTTCTCATGTGTACTGTACTGTACGCTACAACGAATGTGTCTTGACCGTCTCGTGTTCGTAAATTTCATCATCCTAAATTTCGCCGGTCCCACTGACCGCGCCGTCTAAGGCTTAGGTCTGCGGCCGCTCGCCTGCTGAGATTGTGGGGTCGAATTCCGCCGGGGGCATGGATATCTGTCTGTTGTGAGTGTTGTGTGTCGTCAGGTAGAGGTCTCTGCGACGAACTGATCACTCGTCCAGGGGAATCGTGCCGACTGTGGTGCGTCGTTGTGTGTGATCTAGAAACTTAAAGCATCAGGAGACCCTGGCCCACGTTGAGGGTAGCAGCGTCACGGGGGGGGGGGACTATTGTAGAAAGACCATAATTCGATGGGCTTGTTGTTGTTGTATTGAAATAAAAATTTATTTTCTGGGGAACAGAAGCTAGTTTCCTTTATAGAAGGTAGGCTTTAGTCTCTTATAAATTACGTAAGGCACAAATACAGTGTCCAGTATGCCTACTGGCCCTACTGTACGCACCAGCGTAGGGGAGTTTTCTGGCTGCTGCTTTATTTGGGTGCTGCTCTAAATATTTAGGCATGTATAGGAGATACAGACACGGACGTGTCTTGGATCACTGCAAGCAGACTGCCATTTCGCAATTAGCCAACTTTTGTAGTGAGTGGCAAAATTTGTCATGTGTATAAAAATTAAAAACCGGACTTTGCTAAAGATATGCAAAAATTAAAACGACACTCGTTGCGGGCATTTTTTGCGCTCCAAGAATTAAGAAACATTGCGTAAGCTGCGCGTTATTAAATTCGTCCATGTCGAGAATAACGCGTGTGTGTGTGTCTACCTGCTCGGCATTTGTTAACCTTTACTCCATGGTTATGCTGACACAGGCAGACTGCTTGTGACAGCATCACGACGGGGAGCGTCATATCACGCTCATGCGCTCGAGTTGTTAACAGGTTGATAGCACTTTGTGTGTGTTTAATGGCGTTTTCATTGTCCTGACAACATGCAGTTTATATGAGATGTGAAATTCTGAAGGCAGTGATATAAATACTATGGTTTTGTAACGCTGCTTGGTGTAGATGATGTACCAGAACATGTCCAGTAACGGTTGTGATGAAACAGTAATACTTTACTGGCCTTTGTGTGGGTGAACTAAGGATAACGTCTGGAAACCACGACCGGGATATGCTGTACTGACTGTACAATTTGCAAAGTCATGATTCATTATTACCCTAAATTCAGAATAACTTGGATGCTATTTCGAGTATTCCATGTATAGTTAATCCCACTCTTACAGACTGACGACACTAAACAGTCAGCGTGCACCAACTTGGTCCTTAGATAATTGTACAGCAATATTACACTTAATATTCGTAGGCTTTTCAGTCCGCGAGGTACCATCATCAGGGAATAAAACCGAAGTAATGCACCATAAAACAGAATTATTCACTTTTGTACACAACTGACACGGTGTGTAAGAATGTAGGCATTTGTTTGTAGAGTTGTTGGATTAATGTGATGGATCTTTATACAATGGAAATTAATGTTAACAAGCATTAAAATGGTTAAAATATAAACATGAACAAAGCATTTAAAATACATAAATATACAAAATGTACATAAAACTGAAACGTAGAACGACAGTTGCAATAACCACATCAGTCGTGTTCAAAAGTGGCTAATTGGATTTTGTGCTGTGTTGCTTTGGCTAAATTCCCTGATGATGTTCCCTTGCGGACCAAAACATGTAGGAATGATAAGTGTGATTTTATAGCATAAATATCTATGCAAAAAGTTTGTGCATTTTGTTGGTTTAATATCGTGAGTCTGGTATTATAAACGCACGGAATGAACAATAAAAAATTTACCATTCCTTTTTTACACGTTGCATTGTGTACTGTGCTACGCTACGGTAAAGATGAAGCGCGATTTAATCCAACGATTCAGGAGCCGCTGTTCAGCTGGAATATGATGAAGTGTGTACAAACGCACTGACCGCTGACACAAAGTTTGTGAACCATGTCGTAAATTGTGGCTGACAGCGCGAAATATGATACAGCGTCAACGTATGGCGGGCTGCTACAGTGAACAGTGAAAAATAAGCATGTTAAATAAACGGATGCAGTGCCATCAGGATCATCTGTTTTGTTTAAAAGGAGTCAACGAAAGGCGGTGTCCACCATAACTTTTTGGCAAACATTATCCATGTTTTGATATATATACCGCGCATTTTTTACAGTTTATTATCCAGACCAACAAATGCACAATATATATATATATATATATATCAACAATATTTTATGTAACCTTAGCCCTCCTACATGTTTCGATGCATCCATATCATCTTCGGGGAGCATTCTACTTCTATTTTGCTAAAGTTACAAAAATAATTTAAATGGTTTTTTTTGTATAAGACTCCTTGTAGATGATGTAGATGCATTGAAACATGTAGGAGTGCTAAGGTTACATAAAATATTGTTGATATATATATGTTGTGCCTTTGTTTGTCTGGATAATAAATTGTCCGTGTTATTTAAAATTACTCAGATATTTGGTGATAGTTAAATGTTAATTGTTTAGAAACACTGAAATTCAACACATCGTTTTGGAAACTTGGTCCCAGTCGTTTATAAAAGGATGGGGAAAAGAGCTGTTCTCCGTCTCTGACCCTGTAACTGGCAACATCCTAATCTAATGGTTTAAATAAGTAGGAGCCTGACTAGTCTGTTACGTGGTGATGGAAATGGAGTACATATCCGAAATGATTTCGATGTTTGTACTGTGGAATACTGGACACTGGAAAAAAATAAAAAAAGACAGGAAATTTGCATATCAACGTTAAATTGAGGCGCGTTCGCTAACCATTCTTGCCGTCGAAAAGCAATAATTATTACTTATTCTTAGTGTGTGTCTGTAGCCGTAGTTATCCAGCATGAAATGGGCATGCGTCGTATTGTATTGCCGTCTGTGACCTCTCTGGCTCTACCATATTTTTCCACATTATTTCATAAACATTATGATTTTCGGGGGGAAAAAACTTACTGAACATAAAACATGTGCTTTCATTTTCTCAACAATTTTGTCTGAAATATTTCTCATTCTAGGAAGACCTGAGCGAGATATTGTCATAAATGTATATAGGTCTTTAAAGTACCCGCTATTATTGTCCGATTTTAATGAAACTTGAATTTCCGTGACAGATTTTCGAAAAATAACCAAATATAAATTTTCATGATAATCCTTTGTGTGGGAGCCGAATTGTTCCGTGCGGACGGATGAACAGAAGGACGGACATATAGGCATGATGAAACTAATAGTCGTTTTTCGGAATTTTGCGAGCGCGGCTAAAAATTTGGTGGTTTAATGGCGACATACCACCGTCTGAACCCAACGGAATACAACCTCCATCTCACTGAGACGGCAAAGTATTGAGGCGGAAGTCAGAAGATTCATCTGACTTGCGAAGTGGTCAGCTGACGAGCTGCTGTGAAGTTTGTAAGGAGCATTTGCTTTCCGGAGAATGCTGAAAATTTCTGATTGGATGAATGCTTATGATGTCTTGAAGAAGGGCTATACTATATGGAATTATTAGTATAAACCTAAACCCTCTGACATAATCTTTCTTGGACTTTACCAGTCGTCTAATTTTTAATGAAACATAAAGTTTAGGGACCCACCTCTGATTCCATCTGCAGGGAAGGAAAGCACCTGATAGGCTTCTGAAACATACTGCTTCATTTCAAAATTCGACGATGGACAAAGTTCAAAAACAAAGGACATGCCCTTAAACAATGTACCATCGTCAGATCCTATGGATTCGGACTAAACATTCTAAATTTACCATATAATCATTCTTAGGTTCATATTTATGTGTTTGATAAGTAGTCCAACTTTACCTGCTACCTACACATCAGCTGACTTCTTAATTGGCATGATTTTACACTACCCAAACAAATGACTGACTAACTAACTAACTAACCAACCAACCAACCAACCAACTAATTCCTTGGAGCAGATTTATTCCTGAGAAACTAAGAGGTCATTTCTTAGTCAAGAATTTTCCCGCGTTTTATGAAACCCGAGTGTCAGTTACCGCATTCACAAGACCCGGGCGTCTTTTCCTGTCCTGAGTCAGGAAAATCCAGTCCTGTTTCTTTGAGACTTATTTCGTGGGCACACAACGGTGCTAGGTTTATGTTATACTTGTTAAGCGGTTTGTGATGTAATTATCAACCACTCCAGACAGTGTTCTCAACCAAATATCAAGGGTAGCATGTCATTTTGTAGTAAAATATGAGTATGTGTATTCCTGTGTGTGCGTATGCACTACATATGTTGTGTACAGAGTGTAGAGACGTTATTAAATATGGAAATTGGCGGGTAGGTTAAGGCTCGTCTCTGTGTAGCCCACCTTTGTTTGGAACAAAATGTGTTCCAGTCAACAACCCAGAGATGAGGCACCCAATTTCTGAACCAAATTTCACCACAATAATATGCGCCATAGACAATATAATGTTACTGTCTTCTGGGACATGTATACCAAAGTGTACCGCGTCATTTCACCAAGGACAGTAACATTTATAATAACCGCCGCGAGGATCTCGAATGTCGGTAAAGTATGCAGTATCACACCTTTAATCAATTATTGCGGTAAGCTGATAGAGACTTATGTCAACATTTGATTTTCTTCTTACATATTCCTACAAAATGTAAATAACAAAGGGAAACAACTTTAGCTGCTTAACTCATACGTACTGCCTAGTAAACTGCGAGATATTACAGCAATTTATTCTTATTTTTTATTAAAAATTGAAACTTACGACATTAAACTCATATTCGCTTATGTATTGTCGAGGTGTATTAATCATTTGGCACTTAACGGCAGTGTATACCTGCTAGGCAGTGAGATATCGAAACGCCTAGCGTCAGGCTGACAAAACATTATTTGATGGCCTTGCGTATGTAACTGTCTTTTAAATTGCGGACTTTTGTAGCTCTCAGAACGCTGTATAATCGTCTGGTAACTGGCTGATACGAAAGGGAAGAACACTTAGGTAATAGGTGAATTTATTATTATTATCATCATCATGTTGTTATCACTTTTATGCCCGGTATTTACAATTATATACCTGAAACAAACCATGTTTCTAGGGTATATAATGTTGCAGCTCTTCTCTGTTTACAATTTGTGCTACATGTAATGTTATTTCGCCCGCGAAATATCTTTTATACTTTTACATTAACATGTCCGCAGTATGTGTGCAGTGCCCAATATGGCGGTTATTAGCAGTTCCTTAATTTCTTGCTTTCCCGGTATGTTGCTCAGGTATTATCCGAGTGATTTAAATGGTTCCAGTCGCCCCTGCTATTACCGGTATCACTTTTGCTTTCACATTTCACATGCGCTGAATTTCTGTTATGAGGTCCTTATATTTTAAAATGTTCTCTGCTTCTTTCTTGATGAGATTTCTTTCTTCGTGGTTTGTAACATCTACTAAGTCTTGAAAGACCGAAGCGTAATCTGTTCTATATATGGACTCAGTTCGTACCGCGCGGTAAACACTCTCTTCCTCGATTATAAAATATTCATCAGTTAAGGATGTACAAGGAAAAAATTTGTGTTTATTCAGAGGTCTGTACACGACACAAACAAAATGTGAGCACCATGTAGAATTTTTAAATATTAAACCTGATGGTACGTAAAGTAACCGGTTGTCTTAAAGAGGTTAACATACATGTTCCCTTTTTATTATCATGGATTATGATGTGCGGTTTATTGTTAGGAGTATTTCTGTGTGTTCGTACTTGTTGGTTCCATAATATGGTATCCTTCACTCCATGACTTGTTTCAGCTGATTTTGGTACAATACATAGTCATACCAGTGCTCGTTGTCTAACTTTAGCCCTATTTCCTTGCATATGTTAAAGTGTAGCTGAGCACACACTCTATCATGACTCTTTATGTGTTGTTTTTTTGTCAGTATTGGGCTTGCTGATACGATGTGTTCCACTGTCTCATCAGATTGTCTACAGAGTCTAAATGTGTTATCTGTTTCTGTTTGTAATATTTTTGTTGCATGATATTTGGTTTGTAATGCCTGATCTTGTGATGCTATTATTTAACTTTCAGTTTCTCCCTTCAGATCTCCCCTCTGCAGCCATAGAATAGTATCTTCTACGCTACTATGCTGTCAATCCATACTTCTAACATACTGGACATGCATTAATTGCTTTCCCATTTTTATTTAACGACTGCTCTAATTTTGCTTGTATGTGTTCAATGGCTTCCTTTTTTGTGTCACTGTTCTCATTTGATTGGTTTAATTATTCTGCAGCCTTTCTGCCGCTTTAATTTTAGAATTAATGTTTGTTTGATTGCTTTCGCGACTTTAACAATGTTTACAAACTGGTCTTCTGTATATTTTGTGTTCATATATTCTGCAGTATTGATTATCTCTGCTTTATATGTCGTTTCAATTTGTAACACGACTCTTCCTCCTCCTTTCCTTCTCAAACATATTATTATTATTATTATTTTATTACTGTTATCTGTCATCACCTTTATTCATGGTATTTACAATCACATAATCGTAACAAATCACGTTTCTGAGGTACATAATTTTGCAGATATTCAGTGATTACAATGTACGGTTCATGTGGTGCTGCTTTACATGATAAATGTTTTGTACTTTTACATTAGTGCTCTTCGAAATGTGTGCGCAGTGTCTAATGTGGCTGTTGTCTGTCATGTTTTGATGTCATGCTGTCGTGGTATGTTGTCTAGGTCTACTCTGTTGTAAGGTCTTTTTATATATTAAAATCTTTTCGGTTTCTTTCTTCTCCACCTATATGTCTCTTGAATGTTTATTATTCAAAAAATGGATATTGAAACAATAGTCAGAGACCACTCGATATTTAATGTTCTACTTTCGTCCTAAGGCCAGTCCATCGTCGTGTGTGACTATGGCTATTGCCCTCTTCAGTGCAATTGATACCATTAATGACAAAGTTATTTTATTCCAATTCATTGTATACATTTTCTTACACTCTGGATCATACTATTAACCACTGTCTGTTCTTTCTGTCTGTTAATTCCTTCTGTTTCGATGGTTTCTAGGCATTATTCACTATTGTAATTTGCTCTATTTCTTATTGCGTATTGTGTCTCATACAGTATTTTTTCTAAGATCCACTTAATAATTAATTTTATATGCTTTGCCTCTATTTGTATCTTCAGTCCTTTAAAGCGTTTATTAAGATTTACCTGTGTACTCGTATATTGCATCTATTTTGTGCTGCCTGTGTAATTGGCCCTCGGGCTATTGACTCAGCACGTAAATAAACTGGATTCAATTGCGTCGAATTATTATTAATTTAAAGGCCCTTGTTGATTTATAGAATTCTTTAGTGTGCTATTGTAAAATAGGATGTGTTAAAATAAACTAGGAATTGACATAATGTGTAGGTAAAAGCACCCTACACACCATGAACACATGTGGGGAGTGAATGTAAATTGCACCCATTTTAACCTCAGCTTTATATGGAGATGAATATTCACTTTTACTGCTGGCGCTTTAACCCTGCCTTGTGTTCAACACTTTATAGCTCCATGAAGGGTTTAATGTTCGAATTGCACCGTGTTCAGTTTCAGTTTTGAGTTCCTGTAAGTTACGTAATTATGTTTCACATTAGCACCTCGTAATTTGTTGTAAAATTTCCCATGTGTTTGAGCTGCATGCCAGAACCGGGACGATAACATTGCAGGACGACACAGTTGAATAGAGCTACGTGGTCGGCTACAGACCCCTGTCGGTTTTTAACCGCTCCAATAGCTCTTCAGGTACGTAAAGTGGAGAAGTGTTTGGGATCTGCCCAAAGACTGCCTGGATGTTTTACAATACAGAAAATCTCTTGCTCTTGCCGGAAGCCTTCGACGGTCCTCAGGTTAATAGTCTAGGCCACAGGTTTGAAAGTGCAGCTTATTTGTTCATTTTCGGTGGCACTCTCATTGATATTTTTCCAATTACAGTGTCGGAGACATTTGAAATTTCGGATTTTTGTCATTTACCTTAAAGCTCAAATAGATTTCGTCTCTCTCTATGGCAGTGAACACCATACATCGGTAAAGAGATAACAATGCAACCGAGTTTTGAATTGAGTAAATACAAGCTGGTCTGGATTAAAAAGAGCAGTTTGCTCTCGACATTATTGAATGTGGCTAATGTTGTATACTTAAATTTTACTGTTTAGGTAATAAAATTCCGTGTCATGCGGCGAGCCACTGATGATGGTCTTGACTGATGTTGTTAATACATTACACCACCAGTATATATGCAGGACAATGATTGGCGCGTTGAATGCTAAGGGCAAAAATAAGAAGTTGGACATACAGATTGTGCGCGATAGAAGTTCATGTGTTTATGTTTGTATTAGTATTTGGAGTTCAATACCTCAATGTATTTAACTTGATATATGTTCCAGAAGAAAATGAGATTAGAATTTCTCTACCTCGTATCTTCTGTATTCGTTAGAATCCTATGGGAAATCTGAAGTTGAAGGTTCTATTTTAAGGAAAATGTAGCTGGAAATCGAGTTCCGCAGAAATGCAACGTTGTACCTTCAAAACATGTGATATTTAAAGTTGGACTCATAAAAGACTTCGTGACAAAGCATGAAATTTAATTACAAAATACCGGTAACAATCAAATTTTAATCTCGTGAAGGATTAAATGGATTCGTTTCATTTTTCAACTCTCGCTTAAAAATTGTTCCCATTAGATCAGTTATTTGCATTTGGTCATATTTGTAGGCGTTCGATACAATTAACTCTGTCATGTTATAGCTACATGCGCATTATAATAGAAATTCAGTCGGAAACATATTTCTTGAAAGACTAGGCTTGGATTGTAGGATGATATTAAGATGGGTGTTGAATATATTTTTTTTTCTAGACACAACAGAAGTATCTGTAAGTAATTGAATTCTTTAACAACTACGCCTCACAATTGTACATTTACATGCTCTTCAGTCCACTGGATCTGATAACTTTATGAGGTCCGAAATTTTTTAAATTCCTGAAATGTTAAGTAACTTGTGTTGCTGTTATTACGATCCCGTTTTTAAGGATGTTGTATTAATTAACTGAATAGTTGGATTTTTTTGAAGAAATTAATGTACTTACTAGCACAACTAGATAATACCAAAACTAACCTTGCATGCATTTTAAACACATTTAAAAATAAATGATTTTTATGGAATAGACGACTTAAACCTTTCGACGCCGGAATTATTTTTTTAATTTTAGCACACCTGTATATAAAATGTGAATAATACAGGAACCAAATACGTTAGAATTATGAAACAAACTGCATTTTGAAGGAAAAAAACGGAGAGTATATACCGTGTTTAAAATATTCACTACTTATATTTGTTGAATAAATATATAAAATGCAACTTTAGAGGTTAGCGGTGCGGTACGACCACTATAGTTGACATTAGGCGTCAGAAGGTTAAAACGCGTATATCGGCTTCAAAATTTATAATTCATTGCCTCTTTTGTCTTTCCAAGTTTTCATCTGATACCTGATTTTAAATTGTATCTTCTTTACACACTCTATCGGATGTGTATAGTTGTTAGGTGCTTTCGAAAAATTGCGAAAAGCGACCATTAACCTCTTCATGTCTGTCCGTCCGCATGGAACGTCCCGGCCCCCACTGGACGGATTATGATGAAATTAGATTTTTGAGCAGTCTTCGGAAGTCTATTCAGAAAAGTAAGATTTAATTAAAGTCTGACAAGAATAACTGGTACTTTACGTGAAGACCAATATACACTTATGATTATACCTCTCTCAGTTCTTATTAGAATGAGAAATGTTTCATACATAATTTGTAGAGAAAAGCAAAATACATATTTTATATTCAGGATTTTTTTTTCAGATAATCGTGCCGTTTATGAGATTATGTGGAAAAATTAGTTAGAACCAGACAGGTCACAAATGAAATATATAATATGGCGCATGCGCTTTGTATGCTAGATAAATAAGGCTACAAACATACACTTAGATTGTTTAATATTTATTGCTTTTTACTGCAAAAAGTTTGCACAAATGCACCTCGGTGTTACGTTATACGTACATATCCTGTCTTTACTTCCCATTCCTGTGACTTTTTTTCTTGTGCCCCACTGTTGTATTTCACGTCCGTATTATTGCACATCTTGCAGTCTTGTCGATATGGAATTTGAAAATTTAAAATTGTATGTTATGCAGTACATATTGTATCGTGACGCGTTGATGAAATGAAATTTAGTCTTTTCAATTATAAAATGTATCGTAGAAAATAAAATAGTGTATAGTAATAAAATTTTCTTAACAATGTATTATACTTTTAAAAGACCTGATTAAATACATCCCACCTATTGTCTAGATATGCACTTCTGTTACAACTCGACACTGAAAAGTTAGATTCATTTGCATTTGAAGTGCTATGAAATGTATCTTGGAATTTAAAATTGATAAAGCCTATATTTCTGCATCAGGATAATCAACGTTGCAACCAGAAGGCTTTCCGTATAATCCAGATTTCATAACAGTTCCTCAGATCTTAATTTAAGTAACTATGTACTTTCTATTTACTGCCTGAACATACGCAACAGAAAATTCATCTGTAATATTTCATCCATGTTTAGCTCTAATGTGCCGTAATTTACGTGCATATTGAGGGGTATACGGTATCAAGTACTGAACTGATGTGTCAGATGAGATAAAGTTTTAAATTCATTAATTACAGGGTGAGTCGTGATTTGTGGATATTATTTTGCGAGATTATTATATATGTCTTCGTGACAAAAAAAATTGCCTATCAACATGGGTCATGTTCTTCTCAATGGTTACGGTGCTGTAGGGGTTTTTTAATTTTGTTGTCTCATTCCTGTGAACTGCCTGTTCACAAATGAGCAGCAAAGTGCTTTGCGGCTGGGGGGGAGAGGATTTTCGAAAATATGCTTCGTTGAAAGTGTCTTTTAAATTAAAAGCTGTTTCTTTCATAATGTTAAGTTTATATCTTCATTTTATCAGGTAATGTGTTTGTAGATTGTTTTATTTCATGTATCTTCAATAATACTTATCTTTTATTTCAAGTATCTTCAATAATCCTTACCTTTTATTTAATGAATTTTCAATAATCCATACCCTTTATTTCGCGTATCTTCAATAATCCT
>Ga0131853_10014096_pt1 | contig 14646 bp, 10 predicted proteins | sample TergutLab28metaG_FD_92764 | JGI IMG/M metagenome (GOLD analysis project Ga0131853, IMG submission 92764) | Labiotermes labralis P1 segment gut microbial communities from Petit-Saut dam, French Guiana - Lab288 P1 (version 2) (version 2) | ecosystem: Host-associated > Arthropoda: Insects >... | reverse complement strand
TATAATCTCCCTTCTTCTCGATACATTTAGCCCAGCGATCTGTAAGCTTCTTAATGCCGTTGGAAAAGAAAGTTTGTGGTTGACTGCGAAGCCAGTCATGCACCGCCTCTTTCACCTCATCATTAGCTGCAAATCGACGACTTCTTAGAGCGTTCTTGAGGGGTCCAAACAGATGGAAATCTGAAGGGGCCAGGTCTGAGCTGTAGGCAGGGTGCTCGAGAACTTCCCAATTCAGTTGCCGAATGGTGTTGATGGTGAGGTGTGCCGTATGAGGGCGTGCATTGTCGTGTAACAGCAGAACACCCTGTGTCAAACTTCCTGTCCGTTTTGAGCGGATAGCCGGCCTCAGTTCATTTCTTAACATGTTGCAGTAGTTGACACTTGTTACTGTGTCACCTTTCTCCATATAATGTTCAAGGATAGGCCCTTGGGAGTCCCAGAACACCGTCAACAAAAGCTTTCCAGCAGAGGGCTGAGATTTGAATTTTTTGGAAGAAAGAGATGAAGTGTGCTTCCATTGCATGCTCTGCCGTTTGGTTTCTGGTTTATAACGATGAGCCCAGGTTTCATCCCCAGTGATGATGCGATTCAAGAAGTTATCGCATTCACGACTGTACGCTCCAAAAGACTGAGCAGATGTGCTGGCGGTTGCGCTTATGCTCTTCTGTCAGAAGTCTGGGCACCCACCTTGCAGCAACTTTGTGGAACCCAAGAATGTCATGCACTAAAGAATAGGCCGTACCTTGACTGATGCACAGTTGTAACGCGATTTTTTCTATTGTCAATCTTCAGTCAGTGAGAATAATGGCTCTGGCTTCTTCCAGCTTCTCATCAGTTGTTGATGCTGATGGCCGTCCCGAGCTTTCGGCATCCGTTACACTTGTCCGACCATTTTTAAACATTCGTATACGCTTTGTCGTGGCAATGCGTTGCCCCCTTACTGAGTGCATAAACGTGCGTGAATTTCGGCACCTTTAACACCTTCTGCCCACAGAAATCCTATGACACTTCTCTGCTCTTCTTTGGCGCAAACTGATAGAAGGGCTGACATGTTTACCGCTCAATAGCTACTCACACACTGAAGATGGGGACCAGCCATAGTCAAGGTCATACAATCAGGATACGGTGTAAAATGCTGCCAATTCTCATCAGTCTAACACTTACCAATACCCTACAGACAAAAAAGTGCGGAAACCTTTTGAAGTACCTACGTATGTATGTATGAATGTATGCGTGTTAATGTATGTATTTATACGTACGTACGTGTGTATGATTGTATGTATAAATGTGCGTGTGTTTGTGCGCGCGCGCGCGTTCCGCATGGCTGTCACAATTAACAGCCATCATTTCGCTCTACAAATTTAACCAGCTGTTCTCTACCATGTAGGCACACTATGCTGCCTCTCGGATACGAACTGATTCTTCGCACATAATGCAGATTAGTTGCAGTCTTCGTCTGCTTCCCAACAGAAGTGTCACGTGATCAATTTAATGCCTGGTCTTCGCTAAAGAACATACAGCGGACACAGTATAATGGCCAGGCGGAACGTGCAAGGCAACACCGCAGCCTATTGGCGGCAGATTCAACCAACAACAAATGGGCCACAGTTCAGACTTCTCCCAGCTTTCCGTATTTACGGACCGTCAGTAAAGTGGGTATTAATAAAACGTAAAGTGGAAACGAGACTCAGCGAAGAATATAGTAACGGCTTTAAAATGCAAACAAAGAGTTCTGGGAAGCACTGATGACGCATACATCCTTGGAACGCGTATATCGGTCTACGAGACGACAGCCGAACTTGTACATTATTAATTACGAAACCTAAGCATATATCCACCTACTCACCTACTACAACCAAACAATGTTATATTCAAGTGCAGAATGGGTCTACATAAACCAATGTATAAATTACCTATTACGTGTAGATTGCTGGGTGGGCCCCACAGCCAGTCGGCACGTTTTGGAGAAGAAAGAAATGTCTTGCCTCTGCTGGGAAGCGAACACCAGACTGTCCTGCCTGCAGCACAGTCGCTGTACCGACTATGCTACACCGACTCATTGCGTTAAACCAGCATAATTTTAATATCAGGATGCACGAACTTCTTAATATACACAGTCGAATGGTGGAACAGTCCTTACAATAGGTCACGGCCAATTCCACATCCTTTCCAGCCACTCATTCGCCACAATCATATACCATTCGACAGTCAAAAAAACCAGTGCAGTTGTAAAAGCTACGTCATTCCTTGCAACGATAGATTAACTAAGTAAGTAATTCCATGGAGCGCAGTCCTTCCTGAGTTCACAAACCAACTCGAAACTTACTAAAATGTAATAAATTACAACACTAATGTTCATTATATATATATATATGTATATTTCGCAAACTAATTCGAAGTGTGTGAACTCTCTGATCAGGGCGAAGTTATAAACAGAAGTGACGAGAGAATAATACTGTGTTTATCGTAAGTGTATTTAGTTGGTTTTATAAATGAACAATTTAATCAAAATGCATGGAACGAATAATTTCAAACTCTGGGGACAACACAGGAAAGAAAACCCACAACTGTCAAAATGTGAATCAATATCCGCTACTACTACTACTGCTACTGCTGCTGCTGCTGCTGCTGCTACTACTACTACTACTACTACTACTACTGCTACTACTATTACTATTACTACTACTACTACTACTACTACTACTACTGGTACTGCTGCTACTGCTACTACTATTACTATTACTACTACTACTACTACTACTATTACTACTACTACTACTACTACTACTGCTACTACTATTACTATTACTACTACTACTACTGGTACTGCTGCTACTGCTACTACTATTACTATTACTACTACTACTGCTACTACTACTACTACATACGACAGCACTGCCAATTAACAGCACGACGCAAATATAAAAAGCAGCGCAAGAACCAAAACACAAAAAGTATGAGGTTAAGAGTGTCCCTGACGTAACAGCACGGTGCGTCCTCCAGTTGCTGATAACAGGGACGACCCGCCAGATATGGAAGGTAGCTCCGAAAATTCCGAATAAGCGGTCACGGACAGCCGACAAAAGTCGGTTCTCCATTTTGGGGATCGGGTTGGTGGGCGTCTCGTCACCGTAACGATCAGCATGTGACGATATTTTATTAGACGAGGACTGTTCAGAACTACGCCTTCGAACACGTTTGTGTTGGGATGGCTCGGAATGGACTGACCGGACTCCGGGTAGGGGCAAGTGGTGGGCTGTTGTGAATATGGTTATGAAATTTCTGGTTCCATGGAATTCGGAGCATTCCTTCAGGTCAGGAAATATCACCTTCCGCAGCAGGACTGTGCTCCATGGAATTATTTATAAAATATGTAAAGGAAACAGGGTGAGACTATAAATAACATTTCTATTAGCCGACACAGATACACGCGTGCCAAAATCCTTTCAGCTGTTGAATTCAGAGAACGTACGTTTTGCTGTACAACTCCTGCGGAACGGAAATTCTCATTACCTCCCGACAGGCTCCTACACAGTTTTTGTGTGCTTACACGCGTGGTGTGCCTTCCTTAGAAGTGCGGCCGATGGAATAAGCCTCCAACCGAACAACCAATCAACCCACCATCAGCAGCTACTCGCAGAACTCCCCACTCCCTCATTTCCACCTCTACTGTAATAAGGCGCATATATAGATATACCTCTACGCCTACTATAAAAAAAAATGAGAATAGGTTTATGCAAGATGTGAGGCCCCGAGATTGCCCATCAATCTACGCCATTATGCTCTGACATTTTATACACCTCCTTTCCGCCTTCGCCCATGTATTGGCCTTATTGCTCGGAGTGATCTCATTACAGCGACTCGCAGCTTTTTGTCGAGGGTCTTGGTGGAAATTCCTAGTCGATTAAAAAATATCGGCACAGATCACATACAAATACTCAAACAGTACAGGTGGAACACATTTCCACCAACTTCGTGAACCTCAAAGGTAATGCAGTTCCGTTGCAGGTCCGGAGGGGCCCAGAGGGTTCCAGGTAGTTAAGTTTCGTGACAACGGCACAGGATGGTGGTAGGTTGTCAACCTTACGCATCGGCCGCCTTTACCCCCAGGAAATACTCCTGGTACTCAATTCTGTTAGAGGCTGAGTCGACCCCAGGGACATAGTGCGATCAGAAGGATTTTATGTCAATGAAAAATCCACTGACACCAGCTGGGATCGAACCAGCGACATTCCGATTTGTAGCACAGCACCTTAACCACTGTGCTACCGCGGTCCCCCCCCGTGTACCTCAAAACGCCCAATTTAATGCACAAATGAACAGTGAAGTGGTCAGTCCAAGGCCTTGGGTTCATTTCCACATCAGATTGGATAACGATATAACTTCCACGCCAGTACTTGACAGTGTATATAATAATGAAGGTGGGATTTTGGTACCAAAGCCTGCCCATCCGTCCGTACGTTCCCTAATCAAATGAAACGGAAACACGAAATCTGACGGAACTTCGCAAGTCTCCGAACTTCAAGCAGCTACAAACCACATTTTTAAGCGCGTTCGAAAGATTTCGGTGAGCGACTATCATGTGTGTCATGTCTGTCCGTTCGCGCAGAACTCGACTACCGCTGGGCGGATTTCCGTTAAATTTTATAATGGTAATGAATTACGAAAATGTGTAGCAAAAATTAAAGTCTGGTTAAAATCTGACGAAACTGACCGGCACTTTACATGAATACATGTGCATTTACGACTAACGCGGTTAACGTTACCAATGTGGCTTTCGCAAGGCCTGATAACGATGAACACTAATCAAATTCTGCGTTAATTCTTCACGGGATTTACACGACACAAAATTGAGGAAAATAAAAACGTGCAATGGGAAAATTTAATATTTATTATGTCTTGAAGGTAAAGGTAAAGGTAAAGTGGACCCTGTAACAGGCCAAGAAGGCACAGAGGGGGATTAGACATACAGTTCTACTCTTTCTTTAACCTCGGCGCTAGATGGGGTTGGGGGTCAAGGCCACGTCCCGGCCGCTTTACCCCCGGGAAGGACCCGGTAACCATTGTATAGGGGGCTGGGTGGGCCCCAGGGCCGGTCTGGACGGGTGAGGAAAATCTCGCCCCTACCGGGATTCGATCCCCGGACCGTCCAGCCCGTAGCGAGTCGTTATACCGACTGAGCTATCCCGACCCACATTAATTATGTCTAAGAATACAAAATTGATATGTAGATAAAGAGTACACCTTCAATTTGTTAACAAAATATTGTGTCTAACTTCACAAGTACAAAATACGAGTACTTCGACTGGGGGAAGAACTGAGTTTATGTATGACAAATAAATTTAACAACATCAACGCAGACCTGTCAGTTCTACCCGGAAATGTTTTGTAATATGTATATAATTACGAACTACAAAAAGTGCGCCAACAGAAGATTAAATGGTATGACCATCTAAGAAAGGCCCAAGAAGCAAAGAACTAAATTCGCTCACTCTTACGTGACACTACATTTCTTATCTTGTTTAATTAAATACCATCATCCCGAATGCCTACAGGGATCACTTCTCTCAGTTTCACACATCCTTAATACTTGCTCTTCCGTTGCTGTTAGCGAGCAGTTATGAAAAAAGAATGTGACAGCTTAGAAACGTATGCTTCAGGTATTAAAGTGTCTACCTTTACCGAAAAAATTACCTCTACGCAGCACTACTGATATGTCAATACCGTCATTTTATCACAGACTATGTTAGCTGAAACACAGCTACATCTCTAGAACGTTTCAAGGTACTGACAGCTATCATAATACATGTACAGGATTATCTTAGCAACTGACCAACTTAATGCACAAATTCTTGTTTTATAATAAGTTTATTATATTCCTGTACATGTTTCGAGCACTGTTTTGCTCATCATCAAGAGGTCAAAATTGTATTATACAACAACTGGTATCGTCACACTCTGTGGGAGGCCGTCCGGTGCACAGTCCTCTCTCAACCTACGCACCGGACGGCCACCTACAGAGTGTGACGATACCAGATGCTGCATAATACAATTTTGACCTCCTGATGGTGAGCACAACAGTGCTCGAAACATGTAGAGGAATATGATAAACATTGTAACACAAGAATTTGTGCATTAAGTTGGTCAACTGCTAAGATTATACTGAGACGCACGGTCAAGAAAACGAACAAATGTACAGGTTTGTTTTTGACAAATTTACGTTTAAATTTCGAAGTGTTTTATACTAATTATTAAAATCATTCTATGGCTGTGTTAATTTGTGAGAAGGTATAGACATTAGTAACACTTAACCCAGGGGAACGTATTCCTGGGTGTCAGTAATTCTCAGGAAGAACACGCAGCAATTCTTACATGCAATAATGATACAATCTGTCAATACACAATTCTTTATCATAGCAAATTTAAAATAGTTACATGTTTCGGCTGTACAAGGCAGCCATCATCAGGCCTATGTTTCAGAAATGTACGCAAAAAGAAAACGACACAGCTGTAGCCATGCATGACACACCCTAAGATTATAAACGCTAACGGAGCGCATATCCAACAACTTCAGAATTTGAAAAGAAAATTATATAGCTGTAATGTTAATATTTATTTTAACCAAAAGTGCCTCCGAATGTATGCCAAAATGCCATATAACCAACCATAAGCGCGATGTTCGAATCAATTAAGGCCATGAATATGATGGTCAATCCAGTGGCGTAACAGAATTTTTGGGGGCGCGATAACGCATCTGGCTACAGCACTCCAGAAATAAAATGCAAATTTCTTGCTTATTCACAGCTCTGTATAAAATATTTGAGCAAAATTACAGTGTATCGCTCCTTCATTTAACATGTACATCAGTTTCACGTGGACAGCCTCTTCCTCAGGAAAAATCCGCTCAGAATGTGAGCCAGAGAAGCGAGTTACCGGATACCTCTTTCACCGTACAGACTGAACAGTTTGTACCTCTCACCCCCCCCCCCTTCTTGTGACCCGAGCTTTTCGCTGTTTTCCAGGAAAAATTAATATATATTGGGGGCAATGCATTAATAAAAGGCAATTCTGATACCTCTTTTTGGAAACACGCGATAGCAACGTTACAATAAAATATTCTACAAAGAAGAATCGAGTGATTTTTTATTCCAGTGTCTGCAGTTTCAAATCTTTGCTGTTTTATGGTGGGGATGAGTAAATTTGGTCAAACTGTGGAGGAAGTTTCGGCGGCTTCGTTAGGAACTTAACAGAAGCTTCCATATGACAGTCAAATACAAACCGCAGCGAATATCAACGTAGCTTCCATCACAAACATGGCCGCCGCTCCGCAGAACACAGACATGCAGTCTCTCAACCTCTGCAAATCCTTAACTTAAAAGTGACCACCTTTAAAGGGTACCACAGCGGTACTTCCTACAGAGTCGTAATGTCTGCTCACAGTGCCCATGTCTTGTACCCTGTAATCCAAAGACGACAGGTAAAGTTTTTCCAGTCCACAACATGAAGATATATAGGGCGAGCATTCTTAACCTCGACAACAGACGGGAGTGGTTAGCTTCATGCCCCTGCTACTTTAGTCCTGTAAAAGTACCGTGGTCCCAACTGCACAGGAGACAGGGTGGGTCCCAGCACAGGTCAGACCATATTGTGATACAACTGATGTACGTGCATGTGTAATTCGTTTCTGGTCTCTTCAGTTTCTATTCTGTCCGGATAAACAACGTCTTCCCCGTAACAAAACAGCTATTTTAGTCCCCTATATTGCATTTAGAGCCGATTCCAATGGCCGCGCGGTCTAAGGAGTGGGTCTGCGGCCGCTCGCTTGCTGAGGTTACTGATTATACACACCCGCTGGAGGCATGGATGTGTGGTAGGATATACATTTTCATACGTAATTTACTTGATCGTCAGTCTTCAGGCAAAGAACACGGCAACCTTGATTCTCACCGCAGTCAATTCTGTGGCTTTCATTACACATTAACAAGTTTCTTTCACTAAGTTCGAGTAAACGTCTGTCCTTCTGTCCTCGGTCTAACAATTCAGTTCATCCCGGGCAACAGATATTCAACTTACACATAAGTAATTTACTTACTACTAACCTAAACATATAAAACCAAGTCGTTACATCAACACAGGCAGTGTACGTGCGACATAACAATGAAGCGCGTTCGCGTAACCATTGATGCCCTGGAAAAGCCATTAATATTAGATCTGGCAGGTGTGTGTCTACAAGCCTTAGGTATCCAGCATGCCAAGCGCATGCGCAATATGATATTGTCAGTTGTAGCCTGTCTGGCTCTACGGTATTTTTTTTTTTTTTACATTATCTCACAAACGTCACGAATTTCGAAAACAAGTTATGGACATAAAGAGTGTGTAATGGCTTTCTCTACAACTTTTGTCTGAAACATCTGTGGTTCTAATAAGAACAAGTGACATTATCATAAATGTGCAATAGGTCTTCATGCAAAATACCCATTATTCTAGTCAGATTTTAATGACCCTCGAACTTTCCACGAAAGATTTTTCTAAAAATATTCAAACATCAAATTTCATAAAAATCCGTCCAGTGGCAGCCGAGTTGCTCCATGAGGACGGACACACAAGCGGACAGACACGACGAAGCTAATAGTCGCTTTTCGCAATTTTGTGAACGCGCCTAAAAACTGAACATTCTTATAGCGTATGCGCACGTGTACTTTTTTTTTTTAAAATAGGTGCACAGAAATCGCAGGCGTCGCATTATAAAACGAGACCTAAGGGTATTTCCCGGTAACACGTCAGGAATATGTCATTTACTGTTGAACAGCGACCAACAGGGCACGATACAGCACTGTTCGAACGGTACATGAAATCAATTCATCATCATCATCATGTTCCTGAAGGGTTAGGCGTGTTTCCTCTTCCTTCATTCTCAAGATGAAGTTGGTCCCTCCATCTCTTCCTCGGTCGTCCTATGTTCCTTCGTCCTTTTGGTTTATATTGTAGTGCTTGTTTTGGTAGTCTGTTTGTGTCCATCCCCTGAACATGTTGTAGCCACATTTTCTGGTACTGTTTTATTTCCTTTACTATGTTCTGTGGTACCGTTTTTTGTTTTTTTGCCTAATGCATTGATTCTTTTCTTTATCTAATTTTGTTATTCCAAGTACGTGTCTCAAAAATTTCATCTGTGCTGCTTCTAAACGTTGTTCCTCTCTTTTCTTCAGCACCCAAGCTTCACTTCCAAATTTCAATGCTCAATTGTATGCATTACAGTTAGTTTTACATCCATCTCTCCGAAACCATGTTTCTATTGAATCTTCTAAATTTTCTTAGTTTTTCTCTAAACACCCCCGTGGTAAAGAGATATTCCCTTTACATGTATACGAGATTGTAAGGTAATTCGGTCGTGGTGGGATTAGACAAAGTACCCTGTAAAGGCGTCCTCCAAGGGACGCACTATACCTCCCCGTAAATGACGAACAAATGTGGAACATCAGTGGAAAGATAGTGACAAAGGAGAAGTGCCCAAACACATCTGTCCCCTTGCCATTTTGTGTACAGCCAATCCCACAGCCAGTGCTCTGGCATCAAACCCACGTTACCGCAGGCAGCAATCGGTCAATAACCGCCCGAGCCCGCCATGGCAGACCTTGAATACCTGAACCAATTAAAATGGTCGTACGTGTAGAGAAACGAAGTAGCCTACGCCAGATTAATGTTGGATAGCAAGTTGTCTTGTCCACAGGAAAACACGAACTGTGGCTTCACGGATGGGAAGAGACGAACAGGCGACAGTCAAAAGATACACAGCACCAAAATATGTAACTGTCCGTAATAGTAATGTCCAGGTACCTTGAAGCAACAGGCCATGTTAATATATATAGAGGCTATATGTTACAGACCAACACAACATAAACTTCACATTTCATCTAATGCTTTACATGCACACTACATGTTTCGGTCTACATAGACCATCAACAGGTATGCCAATACAAAGGCAAACTCCAGTTGAAATGTGATGGCGCACGGTGACGCACGGGAAGGGAAGTGAGCGGGAAACTGGCGAATGGAGTGAGTAGCCAGTACTCTTCACACTACCTCGGAACACAGTGCATCCAGCATTACTACCGCTGATGCGCACACCTCGGCTGCCAGTAGTCGACTGAACTGACGTCCTCGCCGATTTAAATGGACCCGTCCGTTTCGCCGAAAGACGAAAAATGGTTTCTGCGCGTGTTCCATCACATTTCAAATGGCCTTTACTCCCACAAGGAAGATAACTAGTAAATATATAGCAAGTAAAGGAGCATCCCCCCCCCCAACTTTTTTAAACGTTGTCATGTACAAAGATCCCATATTATAATAATAAATTATGTGTGAAAATAAATCTCAAAATATTATTCTTCAAGCTTTTGTTTCTTCGCGCGTAGTAAGCCGTGTCGAACGGGGGATGTTTTTCCTCTCTCGCTACATAACATCAATGCAGGATGCTTTCATATATGCATATCGTATGGCCTCTCCATTGCGGGTCGGGATTGCAAGACATAACACAGCAGGCAAGTCATAGGTAGCTGGTGTTACAGCATTCTGGCAACTACGACCGTAGGGTATGACATTATATACCTGTCATTAGAGCCGTAAACATTTTAGCAACCAAGCTCTGCTCGTACCTGCCAACGCTACATAACTGTCTTAGCGACACAGGTCGTGTTCCGAGCTTCTTCCGACAATATTTCGGCACAACAATTTCGGAAAACATGTAATCGGCGAAGGCTTACCGTTCCATTTTCGGAAACAGTGAAACCGTTATGCTTACCCTTCCAATTTCGGCAATAAATACTGATACTGATGATAAACTTGTTAACTGCAATTGGGTTGACACCCGGTGGCAGTAGTACAGTAAACATTTACACACAAACAATACATAGGACAACACAATTAGCAACTTCGGTTGGAAAGGTTCTCTGAGATTCGAAACCAGAGTGGTCGAACTAAAATTAACGATGAATTAACTACGTAAAAAATATCGCCTAATTGGGAATAGTGCGGGCCGTGTCCCGTCTTTACGAGTTATACCCTGGCATTTGCCTTACAACTGAGGAAAAAGCACGGAAAACCCTCGGTCAGAGTAGCCGAAGATTGCCAGTTAGCACGATGAAAACAGAATATACAGAACACAACGTACATAACAATGAGAATACATAAACATAACAATAAAAATACATAATTTACAAAATTAAGCAAAAGCTTACGAAACATACAACCATGTACACAATGATTTTAAAAAAAATTGAACCGAAAGAACATAATAACACAGGCGGAGAGCAAACGTCACAACAGGTTACGCGTTCTATCAACAAGGTATAAAATGTTCATCTTCGGGGGTAAACACGTTCTCACGGAACAAACCAAGCACGCCCAGTAGACAAGCATTTCAATGTTCAGCTAATATGCAAAGGGCGCACTTTTAGGTTGTGTATTCTTACGAACACAAATAATAACAATATCAGCACTGATGGAGACAATACAAGTACTGCACTTGTCTCTGTGCACAATTAAGAATTATGCAATGAAGCCATACGAAGGTGTGGAGGTACAGCTCCACGCACGCTAACCTCGGTAGCATATGGAGGTTGGTTACACGCTGAAGAAGAGCACTCAATCAGTGGCTAGAGTGGCGCCAGACAGCCGCTCTGGATTTTCTGGGTAGAATACGCTGGTAAAATTTCAACTTGGTATCCATTTACGAACGGTTGATATTCCTTAACTGTTAAATATTCCATCATACGCAACCGTAAAACAAACCGTTTTACCAGAGACTAAAAAAAAAAAATTCTATTTCCAAGAGACACGAAACGCTTACACCCACACTTTGCTCGTCAAGATTATGAGGGAAAACATTTATTACAATTTTCACTAAGTTCAGACTATAACTTATTCGGAGAAATATGCTAAATGATTCGCCTTATCTTTGTATCGTATATTTATATAAGGTACACAAAATGCCTACCTATATACATGAACACATTTAGTCTATACGTATTAGGCCTTACATTATATAGTCATTCAATCATTTAGTAGTCTGTCTTACGACAGGTCCAAAGCTTCTTCCAAACCGGGCTCTCCACCTAGTGCGATTTAGAGTTTCCTCCTTCAAATGAGTGTCCTCTCCTTCCCCTAAGATCATCCAGTAGCTTCCTACGTCTTCTTCCTCGTCTTCCTGTCACTTCTATCCCCCCTTTTATCTTCCCTTCAATAACCCGTTGTAGAATGCAGCTTCTACGCAAAATGTGACCAATCCAGTCAGCCTTCCGTTTATTTATTTCATGCACGATATTCTTCTGCTCCTTGACTCGAAGTAACACTTCTTCGTTTCTCACATGATCGTTCCAACTTATCTTCTCCATCCTTCTAGAGCACATTTCAAAACTTTCCAGGTGTTTCTGATCTACTGCCCGAGTCGTCCAAGTTTCAGCACCATATAAAGTTATGCCCCAAGTGCAGCATTTTACGTTTTTCCTCAATTTTAAGTCCAATGTGCTAGTAAGAAGAGTCCTCTTCTTGTTGAATGCAGCTTTTGAAATAGCAATCCTAGATTTAATTTCACAAGTACATCTTCTATCATTTGTTAGCATACTACCCAAATATTTAAAACATTCCATATTCTCCAGTTGTTTATCTCAGTAATTAACCAACTTGATGCACAAAATTTTTGTTTTACAATAAGTTTATTTCATGCCTCTGGTACCATCACACCTATAGGTGTGATGGTACCAGAGGCCGTGTAATGCAATTTTTACCTTCCGATGATGAGCACATGTGCTCGAAACATATAGAGGCACGAAATAAACTTATTGTAAAACAAACATTTTGTGCATCAAGTTGGTTAATTACTGAGATAAATATACTGAGATGCAAGTTAGCAAAACGTCAAAATTCTCTAGTTGATTTTGGTCTATCATAATTTTACTGGGAATGTCTGTCTTAAAACATTATATATAATGTGTGTGTGTGTGTGTAATCGCGTGAGATTGTGTAGGTTAATGTTGTCTGTGCCTGTCTCAAAACAGGAGGTATGCCGATGAGTTAATCATCCTCATTATTTTGCACGCAGCAAACATTTTATATCGAATATTTTGAAGATTATTTTATGATTTACTGAGTTCATCTTCCAACCACACACAATTTTACTTCCAAATGAACTTAGAAAAATGCATCACGTTACTTTACTAAATTCGGAAGGAGAAACAGATAATGAAACAAAGAAAAAACGAGCAAACACACGAATACACAAAAACGCCGAAAATAAACACAAATATACAAAGAGAATAAAACAAATTCTACGTTTCTTTGCTGTATTGTGGATATTCTTCACGGTGGTCTTATTTTGTACGTGTTATCTGCACACTGTTTGATGTAACAAACAAGTAACTGTTTCATTAACCATACACAGGACCGACATTACACTCATGAACTCAGATTACGAGACAAACGGCATTTGCGACTGCAATGCAGCGCGTCTTACGGCTATGAACCAAAACGCTAAGTACCGTACACTATCGTTTCCCAAAATATTTACCGGGGTGCTGCTAAGTCCTTAGCCCGACCAGGAAGGAAACAAGCTCGGAAGCATGTCAGGGAACCGCGCGATTTCAACAACATCGAGACGCGAGCTGTCACCAAGTTTTTTTTTTCCCTGCAAGGCAAGGCGCCGAAGGAAATTCACGCCATTCTGACAGAAACATTAGCTTACTTCCTTCCTGGTCGAGCTAAGGACTTATCAGCACCCCTGTAATACGAGCTACTAAGCAAATAAAAATAACCGCTATGATTTATTAAAACTTCACACACATATTGAACGCCTTTCTTGGTCACATCGCAGACCAAACGGGACAAGCAGTAAACGAGGTGAGACGAACCAAGTATAGATCGAAATGTAATGGTCGCCTCGGAAAAGGTTTCGTGGGATCTTCAGATTCAGAAATGTAAAGTGTCTCCACACAAGGAGTGCGCCACAACTGCTTCTACAATAGTGAAAATCCCGCAAATCAAATACTCGTTCACGCTCTGAGCTGGCTCTCCTTTGTTGGCATGGCGTTTGTTACAGCAATTCATGCCACGTTCTGCGCACATCAATCGGCACGCTGCGACATACCGGTACATCGCGATGCCAGTCAACGTGCACTGCGATATTATGAATTTAAATATCCACTTTACAACAACGATTTCATAGCAGTATATAAAACGACAGGCAACGTGGGTACAACTTAACACTCAGGCGCGTTCGCGTAACATTTGTTACCCTAGAGAAGCGAAGGTATTACATATTCTGGGCGTGTGTCTGTAATCTTAGTTATCCAGCAAGTAATCACATGCGACGTATTATACTGCTATCTATGGCCTGTATGTTTCCACCATATTTTTCCACACTTACTTACTCCATGGAGCAGAGTCCTTCTTGAGAAGCTAACTGGTTTGTAGCTAGTCAAGAAATTCCCCGCATTTTATGGAACCCGAAGGTTCATTACCTCACTGACAAGTCTCCGCCACCCGTCCCTATCCTGGGCCAGCCCAATCCAGTCCATATACCCACATCCCACCTCCTGGAGATCCATCCTAATATTATCCACCCATCTACGCCTAGGTCTCCCCAGTGGTCTCTTT
>Ga0131853_10014094_pt1 | contig 14647 bp, 15 predicted proteins | sample TergutLab28metaG_FD_92764 | JGI IMG/M metagenome (GOLD analysis project Ga0131853, IMG submission 92764) | Labiotermes labralis P1 segment gut microbial communities from Petit-Saut dam, French Guiana - Lab288 P1 (version 2) (version 2) | ecosystem: Host-associated > Arthropoda: Insects >... | reverse complement strand
TTGTTATCATATTCATACTGCATTACATTGCCTTTATGATTCGACATCATTGTCATTCTATTGTGACAGTCATATTCATAAGTTACGGTGGCAATTTCTTTAGTTGTGGCATTAATTATTGTTGGAATAATGTTGTCAAGGGTTTTTTAGAAAAGGCAATCAACAAATTTTCCGTATGGTTTATCACCGACTCTTTTTGCCTTTTCCTTTGCGCCTTGCGGTCACAAGCTTTTAACACTTGAAAACTTACCCTCAATACGCCTAATCCTCTCGTCATCTTAGAGCAAGTAAGCAAAGAACTTGTCAAACACAACCAAGAGAATTAAACAATATTCAATAGACAACACGAAGTTTTGAAAGTCGGGGTGGAAAAGGTTAGGTTCAAGTATAGACATTCTCGACACAATCAAGACCGCTATGTAGAAAAAATACAGAACTGCCCTAAATGATATGAAGCTGAGTTCGTGAATGACGGCAGAAATAAAATACTTCTGCTTCGTTATGATGTCCGTTCGTGTATGTCAAGAACTTTTTTATCTTAGGGATTTACTTTTTTGCCGAATTATGCTATAAATAATAATGGATAAGGGAATTTTACGACAATAACGCATAGGGGACACGGTTAGGAGTGATAAGGTGATAAACATAGGGAAAGTCATAAAATCAAACCGCGAGAAACTTGGGTATAGCCAAGAAGAGTTAAGTTTTGGTATATGTTCGCCAGGGAATTTATCTAAGATCGAAAACGGTTCACGTAACCCTACCAGAGCTACCTTTGAGGCTCTTATGGAAAGAATGGGGCAGCCTCACGGGCTTTATCCATCTTTCCTAGGCGACAAGGACAAAAGAGCCTATGAGCTTCAACATGATTTCAACGAGCTTTATGCGAAGGGCGATTACGACAAAGCAGAGGAAGTCCTAAACAAGCTTGATGATATGCCTGATTTGGAAATGACATATGAACACTTTGTCAGATCATCAAGAGTTTTGATAAAGCAACAGAAAAATGCCGACATTGAAGAAGTCATAAATGATTTTGAAATGGTCATTGATTTTAATATCAAAGATTTTTCGATTGACAAAATATGGCGAAGCCCTTTAACTAAAACGGAAATAAATATCTTAAACGCTTATGCCGTTGCTCTTCATGAGGCAGGCGAAACTCATAAGGCTATCAAAATATACTACGAGCTGATTAAATGGGTAGACAATCATGTGGTTGATATGGAAAGTTTTGCAATCGTATATACGCAAATTTTGTACAATTTGTCGAAGCTCATAGGCATGTCGGGAGATATTAGCGAAGCGTCAAGACTTTGCAATATAGGCTTAGAGTTATGCATTCGATATAGCAGGTTTACGCACTTTGCTGAATTGCTTTACAATAAGGGTTTTGGCTTAATTAGTTCCGGAAATAAAGATGAGGGGTATAAATGTATACGAGAAGCCTATTATATCTGTAGCGCTCTTGGAGATTCCAAGATAGATTTATTAAAACACATAGAAAAATTTGCAGAAAGTAATGAAATTCATTTAATATAACAAAAGACACAGACCAGCCTTTTTCACTAAAGCAAAAGGCTGGTCTTTTGTTTGCGCTATCACTTGACTATAAGTGTGTTTAGCTTGAAGTCATACAGGAGCAGCATATCATTTTGTATATGTACAATCTCGCATGTCTCGTAGCTGTTATCTGCGCTCAAGTCATAGACATCAACATTTAAAGTAGCAACCGTCAGTAGAACTACAAGCAAATGCATAATTTTCTTCATAGAATCATCCCCTCAGCTTCTCAATATTCGCTCTTAATCCTGAGCATATATCAAGAATAGCCCTATTTACCAAAATTCACCATTAACTTACAGGAAAGTTTTTCTTTCCTTGGACTGCTGGTAGTTTGAGAAAAGGAAAACTTTCCTCAAAGTGCATGGTTTTTGGTTTTGAACCGTGATATCATGGATTTACAGTAAGCGATAGAGAGTCGAAACAAAAACATTGAAGCTAGCTAGCGGAGTCGAAAGGATGGTGCCTGCACACTTGGAAAATAACAAAAAAAGCATAGCGGCAATCAAAAAGGAAATCGAAGAGATTGATGGAACAATCAAAAAGCTAAACAGTAGTGTCAAAATTATTGGAGTGCTTGACCAAGACGGCAACCTCATCATCGGTCAGGACGAAGCGTTGCCGGAAGCTGTAGCGAGGCAACGCAAATTGGAGAACTTAAAAGAAAAAAAGAAGGAATTGAAAAAGCTCATAGCAAAAGAGTGAAGGAATGAAAGCCCTAGCATCATAATATAAGGGATGTGATTTTGTGGAAGAAAAGGTGTCCAAAAAAAGAAAAAAATGGTGGAAAATACCTCTGGTAATAATTGCTATCATTTTGGCTTTATGGTCGGCAGTTCGCACGGAAGGTTCGGTTAGGTGCGAAGGCACAAGTTACAACAGAGAAATCCCTACCTTCGAGTTTCAGAGCGCTTTATTTGGTAATCTTTGACGATTCTAACAAGTGCTATCGCCTGCGCAGGATGGCGTTTGTTAAAATAAATATTCTAAAGAGAAAGGGGATACGAATATGTGTTGGTGCATTATCGTTATAATTATATTGTTGATGTAGTATAAATCAAGCCTGCCCCTTATAGCGTAGCACAAAAGGGACAGGTAGAAAATCCATATCCTTCTCGCCTCGAAATGCGAAATGCCTTACGAGGCGAGAAGGTAGATTGGATGTCTGATGAGATTGTACAAACTAGCTGCTTCTGCTCGCTAGAATTAGGAGGGAAAGACAATATGAAACTCAACGCCCTAGAGGTTCTCGGTTTAGAAAAAACATACGCAAACTTCGCTTTAAAAAATGTAAGCTTTTCTGTTCCAAAAGGCTCTATTGTTGGTCTTGTAGGGCCAAACGGTGCCGGAAAAACTACTATAATCAAATCCATTTTGAACATGGTTCGTTATAACGCTGGAAGTATATCTATTTTTGGAACGCCAAACAACACAGACAGAAACCAAAAACTTGGCATTGTGTCTGATGATTCGTTTTATGATGCAGAGTGGAGGGTTGAAGAAATCAACAAAATCATTCGTCCCTTTTATCGAGAGTGGAATCAATCTGACTTTGACAATTACTTGAAGCGATTTAATATAGGAAAAAACAAGAAGGTTAGTGAACTTAGCAAAGGCATGAATATCAAGCTTATGCTTGCGGTAGCATTATCGCACTCGGCTCAGTTGTTGATACTTGATGAGCCAACCAGTGGATTAGACCCCGTGGCCAGAGATGAGATTTGCGAAATTTTGAATGATTATGTTAGGCATGGCGAAAGAAGCGTTTTGTTTTCGACACATATCATATCAGATTTGGAAAAAATAGCAGATGAAATTACATTCATCTTGAACGGTGCTGTTGTATTTTCGGAGGACAAAGATGACCTGACTTCCAAGTTTTCGCTCGTCAAAGGCGACCCCGCATCAATTTCTGAAACCACAAAAGCCAAAATAATTGGATTTCGCGTTCAGTTCAATGAGTTCATTGGGTTGGTTAGAGCATCAGATAAAGTCCAATTTCCTGTCAATGTTAAATGGGAAAGAGCTACATTAGATGATATAGTAGTATTTATGAGCAAGGAGGGAAACTAAATGAGAGATATTGTTAGCTTTATTAAGCTGGAAATGATGTCTGTAAAATCTAGCCTCAGCATGAAAACGCTTTTTCTCTTTGGTGCTTTGATTGTAGTCGGATACATGAGCATGGGCATTACAGGCATAGCAGTCGGTGCTGTTCCAATAATCGTAAATATTGCATCCTATCCATTTGCTGTAGGCGAAAATGGTCTTGACCGCCTTTTTGCATCTCTTTCGCTGCCGAGGCGAACTGTCGTTATGGGAAGATATATTTTTGCAATTCTGTTAGCCCTAGCAGTTTCGTTAGTATACTTGGGCGTAGGGCATATCCTTTTCTCTATTGATCAAATGCCAAGCCTAACCCCATTACTTATTGTCGTGGCTGGCACTTTTGTTATCTCGACATTTCTAATTGCTATAAATCTACCAGTTCTATTCAAAGTAGGCTTTAAGAAGGCAAAGTTTTTTTCAAGTATGCTTCCCATTTTTATGGTTTTGGCTTTAGCTGTTGCATCGAACTTGCAGGGTGATAGCGGAGAAAACATTATCGCATCCATTTTTGGTTTCTTTTCACGTATGATGAGCGGCGATGGTTTCATATATGATGTACTAATTCCCACGGGCCTGATTTTTACTTGGGTAGCAGCAATCCTTGCCTCATTGCTCATATCGCACAAGCTATATGATTCACGGGATTTTTAGTAAAACTATGCAAGATATAATCACAAAAAATGAGGAGGCATTATGATTAAAAAACTACTTGATAGTCAAAAAGTAGGTAAAATTGACCTTGCCAACGTTAATATTAACGAGGTCTTAGCATCAAATGGGCTGGCGCATTTAGACGAAACAAAATTAAAGCAAATGAGCTCAAAAGAACTTATGGAGTTGGCTAAAAGCATCAAGAAAACCAAATCCTAACAAGCATTGGGGGTTCTCTTCTTAAATCCCAATTTACAGTCGCATCTTGCGACTGTATTTTTTGTACTGTTTTTTTATTTCCATTTAGAAGTGCTCGTATTCTAACTCAATTGCCAACCCCTTACTCCGTTTCAACTGAACGTGCTGACGGTAAAGATTGTTATAGTTGGTTTCCCAACGCTTGGCTTCGCTTTTCTGATGGGTTAGTTGCGAGAGTAAATCTGACGTAGAGTTTCGCTCTTGGCTGTAAAGCTGTTTGTATCTTTGGGTTTCACCATCAGCCTTTTTCAGTTTGTTTTCAAGGTTTGTTTCCCTGCTTTCTATATTGCCCTCTCTGTCGTTTAGAGCTTGCTCTCTGTCATTAAGTGCCTTTTTCCTATCCCGCATATCTTTTTGTTGCCTTGAATTTTTCGCCCCCTCGATTGCCGTTTTTTTCAAGTCGTTATATTGAGTAAGCGGAATTACAACATTAGCCTTGTTCAGCTTGGAGGGCGTAGCGGTATAAGCCGTTACGGTTTCAAGTACCCTGCGTTTGCCCTCGATATTATCAAGGTCATTTTTCAGCGTGTTCTTTTGGGTTTGCAGGGTGGTTACTTCTCCTTTGTGCTTGGTTATTTCGTCTACAAGGTGCTGTTGTTCGGAGAGTAAATCGCTTTCAACCTCTGCCCGTAATTCGTCCATTATGTCGGGGTCGGCTCGAAGTTCCGCTTTAACCTCATCACGGATTTTTTTGTACTCGTCGGGCGTGTGGCTCTTGCCCCGCCCCTTTGTTTCCTCGGCTATCTCCCAACCGTGTTGCAAGCAAATATTTTTCAATATCTGCCGTTCTCGAATACGCCACTCGTTGATAGAATTTTTATTTCTACCAAATCCCATTCGCTCTAATGCGATTGACTGACTATTGCGAACAGCTAAACCATTTTTATAACCGCCTGCAATAGGAATATAATCAATATGAAGATGTGGCGTTTTCTCGTCCATGTGAAGCACAGAATTGAAAACATAGAAATTAGGGTTACGCTCTGAAAAGCCTTTTGCGTATTCGTCTAAAATCTTGGCGGCGATTTCACCATCAGCAGAATTACTGGCGGTGTTTTTCATATCACCAATACCAATCACAATTTCATAAAAGGATTTTTCTTTATTTGAAGATGTAGCAACAGTATCTTTGTTGGCATTGCCGAAAAGATGAGTATAGTAATTCTCAATTTTCCTATCAGCACGTTTTTGTTTCATGTTATAATTCTCTACAGCTTCACCAAAACATTTTTGGTAAGCATCAGCCAAATTTTCTTTGGCGTAATAAATGTTTAGATGTGTTCTGCTTGTATCAACATTTTTGTAAATGTAATTGCGGTTATTGTGGTTGAGTGAACCTCGCCCTCTGGCGTGGGATATTTTTCTGTTAGTCATATGCAACACTCCTTCGATTTTTGGATTCTTGAAATTTTATAATTTTAAGATTTTGCAGTTATGGAAGTTTCACAGTTTTGTTGATTTTGATTTTCAGCTTGTGCGGATAATTGCAAATATGAAAATTTGCAAACAGCGCAAGCAAGCCCACGCTTCCGAAAATAATTAAGGAAGCACAGGCATGGTCTTGTGATTTTCATGTGCCGTAGGCACACAAAGCCGTCGGCAGACCCCCCTGCACCTTTGATGCGCCATGAAGCCGAAAGGCGAAATGGCGTGTCAAAGGTGCTAAGGGGTTACTTTTGAAAAAAGTAACAAAACCTGCGAGCGGCTACATGAGCGGGTTTTGCGGTTTTAGATTGCGGCTTACTGCCGCTGGTTTGGGTTTTGCTGTTACTGTTGGGGCTGATTATGATTTTGCTCTTTGCCCTGTTGATGATTTTGGTTTGGCTGTGATTGATGATTTTGTGATGCTGGCTTTTCTGTGTTTAATAAATTTGCAGATTTGCCGTTTGCGAGATTTCCATTTTCGCTAATCTTCCGTTTAGCCCAATCTGAAAACGCCGTATCATCAGAACCGCTTTGTAGGATTTCAAACAATTTCAGTTTTGTGCTGTCAATGCTTTTGGAAAGTTCGGATAACTCTTTCTTGGCTTTGTCAAAAGCCTGTTGTTTCTTCTCCCTCGTCTGCAAAAGTTTGTCTAACTTGATTTGCAGTTTTTCCGCTTGCTCTTTTTTGGTTTTTTCCATGTGGTAATCCTCCAGTTTTTATTTTATTTTTTTGATGAGGCAAGACGAACTTGCCTCATCAGCGTGGGTGCGGCTAAAAATGAAAAACCGCAATTCCTCTGCTTGCTAAAGCTAAGAACTGCGGTTTATCCTGCGATTCATATTTTCAACTGCTCTTGTTTTGGAAACGGCGGTGGCGTGGGTTTCAAAAATTCGGGCGGAATATTGTCGGGTGTAGCTTTTGAAATTTCTTTAACCCATTCCTCCGCAAAGAGGTCATTTTCATCTACAGTTTCTACATCATCTACAGTTTCCGCATAAATACTGGCTTTGTCGGCTGTAGATGAATGAGGACTTGCTGTAGATGGGTCTGTATATGCAGGGCTATCTACAGTTCTTGCAGTTGTATCTACAGCCCTCAAACCCTCATTATTACTAGGTTTCTGTAAGGCTGTAGATGATGTAGATGATTTTGCCCTCTTTATGGAGTAGTGCTGTCCGTCCTCTTTTCTTGGTAAGACCTTTGCAATATACAGCCCAATTGATTCAAGGTTGCTCTTGATGTCGTTGAATTTCTTGGCAAGCACGATTGCGTTTTTGGGATAATATTTGTCGCTGGTACTGATGCCGTGGTCAAAGGCGATTGAGAGAAGTTTGTTGTATAACTCGGAACACTTGCCAGACCAGTATTCCTTATCACGCATAAACTCTACTATCAGCGTGGCTACAGGGTCACTTGCAATAGCTTCTTCGTTTTGGATTTGCCTGTTGGCGGCGTATTCGTCAAGGAAGATTTGCCCCATACCCTCGCCCAATGCCTCACCAATGGCATAGCCCCACCTTGCGAAGTCTGCCATGCGTGGGAGATTGCATATCTTCACAGTCGGATATATTGCCATTGCGTTTGATAGCGTATCGAATATGCCGCCCAATATTTCTGCACGGTCACGCTCAAAGTTTGCCATTATTTCAGACAGTTCCTTGCGGTTTTCGTCTTTAATTCGTAGCAGTTCCACCAGTATTGAGCGGTCAAGCAAATCCGCTCTTTTGGCTACGTTTTGTATGCCATTGATGGCTATGCAGCGTTGGAAGGTGAATATTACATCTTCTGAATTAGTATTCAGTTTGCGTTGCTGTATTCCCCCGCCTGTAATTGCCCTGCATAGTGTGTCGCTTACTTCCTCGCTTATAAAGCTGACATTATCAAAGGGCAAGAACCAATGATTTAGCAGATTTACAGCCAAAGTCCGTTGATTACTTTGCAGAGTCAAGGTTTCTAATGATGATGGGTCTATCAAGTTTTTAAGCAGTTCTGACGTGGTACTCTTGGCCGCTCCCTTTTCGCCGTGGAGTATAATTGCGGAGTGTGGAATGTTCGGCACAAAACAACTTACTAACCAACACAGGAACAGGGTTTTGTTGTCTTTGAGGTTGACATATTTCAAAATTTTGTTGATGCCTTGATTTGCAATCGTTAATTCAATGGCCGTAGTAGCCGCAATTACGGCTTGACCACAATCTTGTTCCTTGCTTATTGGAATGACTTGCGGTGACTGATGCCGAAAGCGGTTAAATAAAATAGGTGGCTCGTTTTCCACGCTCCACCCATCACTTGCAATCTTTATCACTTGCCAATCTGTATTGGTGAGGTCATACCAAAACGTTCCATCACGCTCCGCGACACGGACGGACAGAGGAACAGGACTTGGGTTCTCATACATAGCTTTTGCTGAACACGCTCCCAACACTTGTTTGATAGCATCATTGCTTATTGGTTGTCCGTAGGCATTGTAGAACAGACCGATAAGCCATAATTCAAAGGCTCGGCTACCGATTGCCATAATCTCATTGTGGTTGTTCACCCTCATAACGGCGTATAAATCTTTCACATCACTATGAAAAAATTTTGCTCCGCTTTCTTCTACAAGAATCATGAGCATATCGGCTTTGGTGGGTTTGCCGCCGCCTAATTTACCGCCGTTTTCGCTCTTTGCTTGTTTTTCAGCAGTATAGGGCGTGGCGGTTGCCATTAAGCCCTCGATTGTAGATTGTTGTTCTGCTTGCGGTATAAAACTGATATAGTCTGATATATCGCCACCTTTTGGCAAGTCGGGCGTGACTGCCGTTAAATCAATAATGTAGACCGATTCAGCTTTATTATATAGTGTTTTCGCTACATTCTGCGCATGGCTCTGTCCGATTTCGTCATTGTCGGCTATGATGTAAACATCAGCACCCATGAGTATATCGGAAAAATGCTTTATCCACTTCTCTGCACCCATTGGGCAAGTGGTAGCAACAAAGCCCAGTTTGGCAAGATTATCACAGTCTTTTTCACCCTCGACAATGAATATAGGCTTTTTATCTGTGATGGCTTTGGTTACGGCTTGGAGATTGTAAAGTATGGGCGTTATGCCCTTAAATACATCTTTCCAAATGTGCTTGCCGTGGTTGTTGGGGTCTGGTCTGCGTTGGGCAAAGCCTTTTGGGTTGTAGCGGATAGTGCTGTGAATGATGTTACCGTCTAAATCCTTGTAGTCGTAAATCGCAACGATATCTCGTTTGGGTTTGTCGCTGTTGCTCCCATAATGAGGCGTTGCCCTATCTTCCAGAAATAAATCCTTCAACTCAAGCCCCAACGCTCCCAAAATGCTCCCTGTGGTGCATCCAGCATGACAATGAAGCAATATCTTTCCGTCTTTTTCGCCAATGGATAGTGACGGCTCTTTATCTGCATGGGTTGGGCAAAGGGCGGTGTATTGGCTACCGTCGCCCTTAACGCCCTTTAATCGTGTCAAAAACTCATTTAACTGCATTAAAATCCTCCTTCTGATGTTGTAATCGTGCGTAAAAACGCAATAAAAAACGGCTCACGATTATTCGCAAGCCGCCTTTTGGCGTTTATCTTTATATTGCTTCATTTATTTGTGCTGCTTATACCGCTTTTGCCTTTTCCGCACGTTCACGCTCTCGCTTCGCCTGTAAATTTTCACGGTCACGCTCTTTCTTGCGTTCGTACTTCCGTATCTTCAACTCTTCTGGTGAAAGTTCAGAATCTGGCGGTTCAAGAAGTCGCTGGGCTTCACGCTCCGTTTTCAACCTCGCCCGCTTATTTTTCGCCCATTCTCTGGCATAATCACGTTTTTCTTGTGTGCGTTTGGCTCTGTGTGCGGCTTCGGCATCATCTTTAGCCTGTTGTGCCTGTTTGTGGGCTTGTAATTCTTCTTCGGAAATCTCACCAGCTTCTAATGCTCGTTGCCATTCGGCCTCCTGTTTTTTCTTGGCATAATGACGTTGGTTGGCTTCACGCTGATATTCAAGTTTACGCCGCCGTTTATCTTCTTCCTCTAATTCCTCGGCGGTGGGTGGTGCAGGTTCTTCATAAGGTAGTTCAAAGTGTCCTATGAAGTTTAGGTGAATGTCTACTTGTTGCTCACGCTGACCGCTTGTTTTATCGGCTTCGTGGACTATAATTTTTTCCACAAACTCGTTAAGCATGGAGGTTGTGAGTTCATTAAATGCTGTGTAGCGTTTAACAATCTCTATGAAACGGTCTGCCTTGAAGCTGTCCGTTTCATAGGCGGCAAGCTGTGCCTGTAACTCGGTATTTTGTTGTCGTAAGTCGGCCTGCTCCTGCTCGTATGTGGTGGAGAGTAAAGCAAAACGCTCATCTGATAGCTTGTTGCTTGCGTTATCTTCATAAACCTTTTGAAAAAGTTTATCAAGTTCTATTATGCGGCGTTCATTTTTGGAAAGCAACTTTTTATGTGCTGTTGCCGTTTCCTTTTGCTTTACTGATGATGCTTCACGGATTTTTTCCACAAACTCCGCTTCGTTGTTACGGACATATCCGCTAACTTCACTTATTGTTGCAAGCACCAACTCACGCAAAACCGCTGTTCTTATGAAATGACAGGAGCATGATTTTTTGAAAGCGCTCTTGCCAATTTCATAAGTAGAGCAAGTATAATGGTCGGAGGTTTTATGCTTGAATACCTTACCATACCGTTTTTCTTCGTAATATTCTTTTGATTGTCGGGAGTTATATAGCTTGGCATTACAATCGGCACAAAATACAAGCCCTGTTAATGGATTGGCTTCACCGATTTTATCAACCCTGCGGGGCGTTTTTCGTAACCGCTGTACCGTGTCGAATACCTCTTGTGAGATGATAGGCTCATGGGTATTTTCAAATATCTTCCACTTATCGGGTGTGTTCAACTTGGATTGCTTGTCCTTGTAGGATTCCTTAAATGTGCGGAAGTTTACCGTATGACCTAAATACTCGGGCTTTTTTAGCATTTGGGTGATGGTGCTTCCTATCCATGTATATGGGTCTGATAAATCACGTCTTGACGGTCTATCGCTGGTTTTAAGTCTTGTTACAAAGTAGTATGACGGTTTCTCTACCTTTTCTTCAGTCAGCCGCCTTGCTATCTGATGCGCTCCCATGCCATCAATCGTCATTTGAAAGATACGGCGCACTACTGCGGCGGCTTCCTCGTCAACAATCCAAGAATGTTTATCTTCGGGGCTTTTGCGGTAGCCGTATATTGCTTTATAGGATAACGGCTTACCAGCGTTGCCCTTCGCGTGGGCTACGGCTTTAATTTTACGGCTGGTATCTCTTGCATACCATTCTGACATGATGTTGATAAACGGCGCATATTCAAGGGTTTCGGGAATATCGCTGTCTATGTTGTGTCCTATTGCGATAAAGCGGATGCCCTTTCGTCTGAACAATTCCATATAATTGCCGACTTCTAAATAATTTCGTCCCCAGCGTGTCATATCTTTTAGGATAATTCGGCAAACATTCCCTGCATCAACTTCTGTCATTAAATCTTGCCAAGCATCTCTATCAAATCTTACCCCAGTATCGCCATCATCACAAAAATGTACAATGTTGGTGAACCCCTGTGATTTTGCGTAGTTTTCCAAAATCTCCATTTGATTGTTGATAGAGCCGCTTTGACCGTCCAGGGCATCTTCGTTTGAAAGGCGGCTGTAGAGTGCCGTGATGCCTTTTGCCGTAGCCATTGTACCAAAAGCACCACTGACATAATCAGCAGCGGTGCTTTTGGGATTAAAAATGGCGGTTTGGTCTGGTCGGACGCTTTGCGTCCTGCTCGACCCTGCATCCAGCTTGTTAGTGTTCATCATGATAATGAACCTCCTTCAAGCAACCGCCCTGTTTGCGGTACACAGAGTGTACCGCAATTTTCTACAAAAGTCAAGTTGTTTTTTGTGACATCGGTAATGCTGATAATGTCGCTCATGGCATCATTCCGAGCCAAGCGGAGGACTTTATCATCAAGATTTTCCTTGCTTGTTCCGCTAAAATGTACGGACACATGATAGATTGTGTTGCCGATTTTTCTACGGATTGTCCTTGCTCCTGCTTGTGGATGTGTAGGCTGTGTATGAGCCAATTGCAGATGTGCTGGCTGTGTATACGCTGTTTGTGTATACGCTTCTTGTGGGTACGGCATTTGTGCCGTTGCTGTTTGATTTTTCAATGAACCACTCCTTCTATTTTGTAATTGATAGAGTGGGCAATAATATTACCCTCTCAATAGATAGGGGAAAATGAACCCGAAATCGGAACTCTTTTTTTGAAACAATAAAATATTTTTTCAAAACTTGTCTTGACTGTGTTATAATTTAAGGAAAGGACAGACCACGGCGCATACTTCGCACTTGCCAAAATGCGGTTATATGGCGCAAAAATGGGGGTGATGGCGTTGGGTGAACCGCTTGAACAGGGCATGGAACATAATCTGCTGATACATAATCTAAAGCGTGAGGGTCTTATCCGTTTAGAAGAAGCCGCCCGAACCGAGGATGATTTTAAGCGTGTTATTAAGCGGTGGGACGAGATTTACAAAGACCGTCTAAGAAAAGAAGAAAAGCGAGAAGCGTTACTATCAAACGATATGTTCGATTGGTCGGAGTTTGACACGGAAGCCAATATGCGTGATGAAAATGAATTTTTCACAATGATGTTCCGCTGTATCTGCCAAATGCACGAACTCATTGAAGATGCGGATATACACCGATTGCTGAAAAAGGCTACGGACAAACAAAAGGCAGTTTTCTTCCCAAGAATAATCAAAAACTGCTCCACGCAAAAAATCGCACAATGTCACGGCATGACAGACCGCAATGTGCGAAAGCTGATTGATTTGATGGTAGATAATATACGGCATGGTCTGTATGAAGCCCTACACGAACGGCATAAAAATAACCCTGATTCGGCTACACTTAGAGAGTTGCGGTTTTTGGCAACCTATGAATATGTGCCGAAAGTTAAAAAAGATAAGAAAGCTCAAAATAGCGATAAAGCCAAGCAAGGCGAGAAAAGCAAAGAAGCTGATAAGGCTGAAAATAGAGATAAAGCCGACAAAGCCAAGCAAGACAGGAAATCCAAAAAAGATAAGAAGGTGAATACATGAAGTTTGCGGACTTATTCGGAAAAGCAACATCACGTTGGATAAAGTATAGCGAATATGAAGTAAGACAGGATGATAACAGCGAATGGTTTGTTATGCCTACGGCAGAAGCCACGCCATCAGTTTATGACCCTATAGAAAACGCTGAACAAATGGCAGCGGATGCGCTAAATATTGGCTTACGTTGTCTTGCTCCTGACCAAGACAGCAACAGGATAGCTGCTGAAATTTGCGTATTTGCCGAAAAGTACGGCTTATTGGGCTTTATGACCGCCTTGCCTACCACGCCCGAATTTATGAATTATGACACGGTTTATTTACCGAAAAACCGCCATATAAGAAAAGAAGCCTTGCCCTCTAAAGAGTATGCAAAGCTATTTTTCCCTTTTGATGAGAAGCTGAACGAAAACCCTAACCCCAACAAGGTATACCGCAAAGATGACGGCTCTCTTATGGTGTCGCTTGCCGTTCGTAATAAGCCCAAAGCCATTGAAATGTGTTACCAACGCACCTATGCTGAACCGCTTGAATGGTTGCATACTCAATTCAAAGATTGGGCTATACTGTATTACGCCACAATCGCCCACAACCAAGAAAAAGATACAAGAGAAGCAGAGTTTTATCGTGAAGTTATCGCCGCTTATGATGGCAATGTGCCATCATTTCATTTAGAGATATTCGATAAGATACCAGTTATGGTATGGGATTTTCATTCGCTTATGTCGGTTATTCATCTTGTTTTTGGACTGTTGGTTACGGACGATAAACAGCCGTTGCGGTCTTGTAAATATTGCAACAGGGCGTTTATCACACAGCACCCAAAAGCAGAATTTTGTACGCATGGGTGTAAAAATAAATTTAATGTTTACAAAAGCAGGGGGAAGAATTAGAGTATAAGGGCATAAAAATACCGTCTGCATGGGTTAATCCTTGCAGACGGTATGATGTAGCGTTGCTCTGGTTTACTCGTAAATCAGTTCCGCTCTAATAACTTCCTCAACCGAGTGTTTGAGAGCGTTCATATGCCCCACCCATTTCAAGGGGTCTGTGTTCTTCAAATCCTCTGAAATAGGGTTTTTCGCTATTGCTTGCTTCATCATAAACTCTTTACGATTTTTGGCGCATTGTTCTGTTTCGTAGCAATGGGCGTACAATTCCCCCGATAATTTCAAATCGGCGTAAAGTGCTGGGCGGTGGTCTTTGAGATAATCTAATCTCATTCGCCCCCATATGCCGAGGGGTGGTCGTGTTGCTGATGTGCCTGTGTGTTTGCTCATGGCATACCTCCGATAGATTTTAACGCAAATCCTCTGAATGTACCGCAAACAGGGCGGTTGCGCTATAGTAGTAGAGTTCCTTTTTTGAAACTCCCTCTATAGCATAACTCTTTACATTTGTGATATTCCACATCAAATCATAATCAACCCTAGTAACATTACCCGCCTTATCAGTCACACTCTCTATCTTGCCAATGTTGTTATATGTATACTGAATAGACTTACCATCAAAAT
>Ga0131853_10014091_pt1 | contig 14648 bp, 7 predicted proteins | sample TergutLab28metaG_FD_92764 | JGI IMG/M metagenome (GOLD analysis project Ga0131853, IMG submission 92764) | Labiotermes labralis P1 segment gut microbial communities from Petit-Saut dam, French Guiana - Lab288 P1 (version 2) (version 2) | ecosystem: Host-associated > Arthropoda: Insects >... | reverse complement strand
CTGAGTGGACCCCGTTCCAGACCCACTACTACTCAGAAAATCTGGTAGCGCCGGGGATCGAACCCGGGACCTCTGTATCTGTAGCCAGAAACTCTGACCACTAGACCACAGAGGCGGTCGAATGGACGTACTACCAATTGAAAATTATGACCCACTAATAAAATGTCAGGCGCCGTCATATTATTGAAAGCGAACTGTACAAATATTTTAAACGAAGCTGTACTCGGTGTCCTTTAAAGCCTTCGCCAAGAAATTTGAAATAACCATAATCATCCAGAATGTCAGGATGGAAACAAAGCGCGTGGAAATTCTGTGTAATGTGACATGTGGGGTATTGTCCAGTCTTGTTACAGCTTTTTTCAAGGCTTATTTACGTATATATCTCAGTACTTCCCGGCGTCTTTTACTCTGAACTTCTCTGTGATTACAGACAAGCAATGTACAAAAGATTTTTAGGTTTTAAATAATACATAATATGAGCACGTTGTAAGATGTGTTTTTTTTATTTCAATTTGTCCTGTCATCTCATGCAATTCTGAACACACAGAAATAGAGATAATGCCTAGGAAGAGATAACGCCTATTACAATCTTTAATTAAACGGAGAACGGAGATAATGCTAATTACTAATATTTACTTAATGTAATAGAGATAATACCATTTACTAATTATTTAATAAACTATTAGCAAAAATATTGCCAATTACGAGTTTTATAATTAAAAGTAATGGTAGAAATAATGTTCTTTACTTATCCTGTAATTCGAAAATTTGGTAAGGAATTAGATAAAATGCGTACGAAAATATTCTCGCCTCACGCTTGAATTACACAGACACACCTAGACCCGTGTTTGGAAAAGAGAGATAATTTAATGTTTGGAGACAATTTAAATCACGGTAATTGTAAGAGATCTCAAGCTGCTGGCAGTACGTGGGATCCCTTCCGTTCTCAGTGGTCATTTACAGCATTAAACACTTGCTGTTATGATGCTTGTCACATAGCTGTGCTGGAAATGCGATATCTTGCTCTAGACGAAGGAAAAATTTTATTACAAAGATCCATGTCGTCTGTCAGATGACGCTGTTTGGTCTGGGGTAATGTAGCGAGAGGAACCGGTAACGAGTTACTGGAAACCTTAGAATCTTAGAGGTAGTGTGGAAAGAACTGTCGTGTTACATGGCTACTGCCAGCACTGATTGTGGATAAATTCGTTAATGAAATTTTGAGCAATTTCAATCGGTTGTTATGAAGAAATTTCTGCAATGTTTAAATAATGATTGTAATAATTTTTACTGCATTGTTCTTGTCTTGTGTTTTACCTTCTTGATTTGTTTTGTGTGTATGTGTATGTGCATGTATGTGTGTATGTATGCATGTATGAAGGTAGGTAGGTAGTTAGGTAGGTATGTACGTATGTGTGTGTATGTATGTATATATATATATATATATATATATATATATATATATATATATATATATATCTTCTAGTGCCGCGGTCATGGAAGAGTAGAGCTATACCTCTACCCACCCTCTGGGCTACACCGGGCCTGTAACGGGATCACTTTACCTTATATATATGTATATATATATATATATATATATATATATATGGACACATGTATGTAGGTTATGGATATGCGTACGTATGTAGGCTTGTTTGTTTGTTTGTTTGTTTGTATATTCCTCTACGTGCATTAGTGTCGATTGTGTAAATGATCATTCACTTGTTGCAGCCGTGCGTAAATGAAATATTGAATTGAATTAAGTTATGTGAACGCAGCGTCTCTTTGTTGCAATCTTTGTGGCTTAGAATTGCTTCAGACGTTTAAGGCCCACCGCATGTATATTACCAGTAGGGCGTAAACGTCAAAATTTGTTACAGTAACTATAATGGTTGGACGATAGGATTAAATTCCTTTATAGAGCTGAAATTTTCGTCTTTTCCACCTTGCCCATACCGACACCCTTACCCATTTGTTACTGTGAGCTCTTTTTCTGCAAGTGGGCACAAAGTAAATATTAAATTCAACTACATTAACTGCACCTCCACTTATGTCTTTATGGCGTGGCCCTTTTTAAGAACTGAGGCAAATTTCCTTTTGTAATGTTAAATTTATCACACCGTTCATTCGGACGCATTAGTCCCACAGTCGTGGTGATGCAGCTTACTGGTTGGGACTTGGAAGTGGCCGACCGTAGGAAATATCACATTTATGAGGTCTGATGGCCAGATCATGAGCCAATCTGGCGTGTGTGCCTCCTGGCCTCGTCTGTCTGTAAAGAGTTGTTGTACCAGATATTAAGCACCTGGCGGTTTACATCTAAGATGACCTATCATGAACGCAGGCCACGCCTATAACAGCACTGTATTTTATTACACTTTCCTGCCCCTAACCATTCATTCTGTTGAGGTAGATTATTTTCTCACACAACGTAATCTTGTCTCTTCGGAATGCCATGAATCTAACCATTATCAAGTCTTCCGGATTGCAATAAGACCACAAAAGTCACAACAGACCTACAAAAACTGATATTCTCTGCTTTTAGTTGTGAATGTAAAATTCATAGCTGGATTTTCTGCTTGTTATAACATTTATATAAACAATATTTTGTACTGCGTCACATGCCAATGAACAAGTACTGTTTCCCTCTTACAATACAAACAACCTTATACACACTGGTTATGTAATGATGGATATGGTAATTGTTAGTATTTACCGACAGCACTCGTGGTTTATGTTAGTGCGCCACTGTTGTTAGCAGAACGCTGAAGAATCTCAGTCATTACGAGTGGTTCTAGTCAAGAGTCGAAACTAACGTCTCCAGAATATGAGGCTTCCTTGACAGGTAATACAGTATTCTGCGAACTGTTTACGTTTATTCCTTCAAAAACATGATTTCCTCCACACTGTGTTCAGTTTCATGTTTGTAGTTGAAGCAGGTTTTTCCTCCTGCTTGCCAGAGCCGGTTGAATATGTCAAGTGCAACTCATAACACTTGTTTGGAATAAGAATTAAAACTTCTTTTCTGTCTACCACTTTTTATGAACCAGCGTAATGGAAAGTGTTGTGTAAGAGTGTGTCCGAGTCAAGTGTGTGGAGAGTCGGTTCTTATGCCATCGTTGGTATTTAATAGTGTTTATTTTTAACAATATTAATAAATATATGTCTTCAACTACATATATTAAGGCTATTTTATTCAGTAACTCCATGGAACTTCCCAACGTGGAGGAGCGCCTCTCAAATTCACTCCGTCCATCTGTCAGTTTTTAAGCAAAAAGCATTTTTATTCGCGGTAATTAAATGACACTATGTCCTACCTAAGTTATATGCCTAATTGTATATAAATAGCCTAAATATTTTATTAAACTACAACTGATGATCTGAGAGTAGCCAGTTTTACCCAGTCAGAATAAGCCATTCTTCGCAACAACCATGTGTGATTCGAGAGACGTAAGTTTCTCGCGACAGAGAATATGAAACTACTGTCGTCTGTTATGTGGAGCATTCCAATCTGTTATACATTTACGGACGTTTCGGAGAAAAGCTCGTCCGTCAGTCTGTAGCAGAGAAGGATACTTTGAAATGGAAGCAGCAAATTACTCCGAAACGTTGATAATTTGTACCAGACTACGCGACATCACACACTAGACAACAGGTTGTTGACAACGTTTACATAGTTTCAACACACGATCGAAGTTATGAAGAAACTTCACGTCTGTATGGTGTTTGCACAATTTCAGGCGAAGTGTTTTTTTGTGTAGAGAGTTAGAAGACATCTTCAATATATTTGTCAGAGTTTTTGCTTGCAGCCATCAGTTGTGCATTATTTTTGAGAAAAATTCTGAAGTTAGCATTAAGGAATTTCAGATCTAGTGGCAGTAACAAAACGAATGCGCCAGAATTGATGCAATGCATAAGCACTTATCGTAGCTTATTTCTTTTAAGGGTAAAATTACAATAAATACTACCACTGTTCAGTTTATATTCTTCGCCATTCTTTTAAGCCGCTTTGTAAGAGAATTTAATCTCAACAATTTTTAGTGTGAAACTACAACTCACTATTTTCCAAGAAGCGAAGATGTTATACAAACACAGAAAATAATTGTTCGCTCTACACTCCATGAAAGCCTACGTGTTTTGGAGGTATGGCTCCATGTAGAGGGGAGGAATGGCTCCACTCATTCTTAACCTTGGCACAAGATGCGAGTGAGAGCTCATCTTTATGCCCAGGCCACTTTCCCCTGAAAGAAAAAGCCCCCATACCCTGTGAATAGGAGGCTGGTTGGGCCCCAGAGCGGGTCTGCGCTTACTGTAAAAGAGAAAAATATCTTGCCTTCGTTTGCTTAATATTATGCTGGGATGTAATAAGGCAGTCGTGCAGAGTTTTAGGGCATGCTTTAGCACTGATCAATGTATGATTCTGGAAATCTCTTGTAGGATGTTAACAGATGTTTAGGAACGTGAAACTTTCATGTAATATCTGTCTTGAAACAGCTCGCGTGTGGAAAAATAGACGGCTGGGACAGGTCCCAGAACTGCTCTGTGCACGTACACATAATTCTGCGAATCGTTTGGTTGAGAACAGAGCTACTGTACTGGGAGGTTGATGAAATCAGTTTTATTTGCGACAATGAAAATAACGAAAGATGGCTTGTATTTCGGTTGGTTTTTATCACCTGTCTGTACAATCATAGCCCAATGAAATGTTCATATTTGCCATTCACAGGAAAACTGTGGTGTGGCGATTGGCCAGCTGTATGTGTTACCTACATGAAGATCGTAAAACCTGGGCCCAACTCGCAGAATTGTGAGTATATCAATTTCTTTTCATAGCTTTACTTTATTTATTTATTCATTCATTCATTCCCACATTCATGCAGTCATTCATTCCTTCACTCATTTCTCCTGCTTCAGCCAGTTCAGGACATAAAAAATTCCCGGCTGATAGTAGGCCTACAGTATTTCCGAAGATCGGAATAAAATGTGTTTTTTATTAAGTACTTTAGAAATTTACGATATTTTCATTTGTGGGTGTCTTAAAATATTGCTCGGCTGAATCGTAAGATTTCCAAGTGGAGTCGTCATTATTTGCATCCCGCTGTGCTGTAGGATGAGATGGCAGAAACACAAGTCAGCCAATACACGTGCTATTTAACACTGAGGCACGTTTGTGCAACGATCGTTGCTGCGGAAAAGTAATAAGTATTACATATATTGAGTGTGTGTTTGTAGCTTTAGATATCCAGGACGAAATGCGCATGCCTCCTACTGTCATCTGTGGCCTGTCCAGCTCTACAGTATTTTTATAAATTATCTCATAAACGGCACGATTTTCGAAAAAAAAGTTATTGGACATAAAATATGTGTTTTGATTTTCTCTACAATGTTTTTCTGGAATATTTCTCTTTCTAAGAAGAACTGAGTGAAATATGACCATAAATATGTGTTGATCTTCATATAAAACAATAGTTATTCTTGTAAGATTTTAATTAAACTTTATTTTCTCAACAGACTTTTGAAAATACTCAAATACAAAATTTCATGAAAATCCCTGCAGTGGGAGTCGAATTGTTCAATTCAGATGAGCAGACGGACAGACATGACGAAGCTAACAGTCGCTTTTCGCACTTTTGCGAGAGAGCCTAATAATATATCACGTCTTCACAAGAGTGTCGTGCGGACAAGTATCTGATACTTTAATAATATCATTCCCGAATAATCTTTCAATTCTTTTATGGCATTAATTTATAATTATGTTGTGTCGAAACTTTTGTGGTTAAAGCAGCATAATGTTTCAATGAAACAAAGATGAATGTCAAAATAAATATTTGGAAACACATGCTTGTAGAAGTTGTAGCCACAAAACACGGAAGGATCGACAAAGAAGAAGAACAGATGGTGAAACACAGATCATCTAGTACAGTGCTGAACTGGCCAGGGTAAACCAAGGGTCACGAAAAGACAAAGCAATTCAATAGTAGCTCCTTGAAATACTCCTACGTACGAGTATGTGTTACCATGCGTTGAACAGTTACAGCAATTGTGGTTTTTCGCGGACTGAGCCAGGCCCTCCTCACTCTAAACTTCACACAGATTTCCTGCCTTCCGAGGCGAATATATGAACGGTATCTTGCGATGGGCTACAACCAGTTTTTGATTCCTATTCTTACAATCATCCAACGTTAAAGGACTTCTGCAGTTGACATAAAGTCGTCGCATATCTACCAGCCTCTGTTAACCTTTTAAAGCCTAGCTGTTTCTTTACGTAGCGCCAGGCTTAAAGTTATAAATTTCTACATTGTGCTCGCTTTGCGTTGTGTGCTTTGCACACCTCTCAGAACAGACAGCGGCCTTTACTGTATACATCATTAACTGTTTGGTTTTTTGAACCGTGGTGGAAAATGTTTACAGCGCGGTACGGAATGATTCCTTGTATATTTTTGTTTCCAAAATGTTTGTGTTTTTCTATGTATTGTGTGTGTGTGTGTGTGTGTGTGGTTGTGTGTGTGTGGTTGTATGTGTGTGTGTTTGTGTGTGTGGTGTGGTTGTGTGTGTGTGTGTGTGTGTGGTTAACAAATGCATCATATCATAAAGCAGATTACGTTTCGCCTTTAAAAGTTTAAGAGCGTGAATTATCTTCTTGTAGACTTAGATGGACAAATACGGCTGATTCTAGATGCTAAGTTTAAAATTGCTACAACCAAATTATTGTTATAATGTGTTTTTGGTGCAAGGCCCCATAGATTTGCGTGAATACTCATTTATTAATTATATCTGCCTTATTCTGCAGTCCGTGAAAGGAAGTGAAAATTAAGTGAGGAATGTGACTCAGCGAATACAGCGCGTGTTCATATGAATAAAAATTACTCGTTTAAAGCCTTTTATCTCCACGGCGGAACACATGAATCTCACTTTGACGGCCAATAAATGAAACAAGAAACGCCTTATGTGGGCTGAGATAACTTCTTGTTTCGTGGTATCTATCGTTTCTTACATTCATGTTTTGATATCTGGCCTTAAAATGGCAAACGGTTCACATTCCTGCAAATGAAATTAAAAAGCACATTATTCAGTCCTCTGCGTACAATATCTGCACCATGCGTCTGTTTTAGTTGCTTGGTTACACATTATTACTCTTGATCTGCTTATTTCAGCTGAAGTAAGAAGGAAGCCATAATACAAGTACAGTAGACGTGTTAAGCTGGACAGTAAGCCCAGTATTGGCAAATTTTGGAAAAAGAAACATTTATGCATAACGTATTATGAAGTTTTACATCAAAATGAAAAGTTATTCCATTTACATACTTACTTACTGCACGGTGCAGAGTCCTTCTTGAGAAGCTAACTGGTTTACAGTTAGTCAAGAAATTCCCCGCATTTCATGGAACCTGAAGGTTCATTACCGCACTCACAAGCGTCCGCCACCTATCCCTATACTGGGCCAAACCAATTCAGTCCACATACCCACATCCCACCTCCTGGAGATCCATCCTAATATTATCCACCCATCTACGCCTAGATCCCTCCAGTGGTCTCTTTCCCTCCGGTTTCCTTACCAAGACCCTATACGCCCCCCTCTCCTCACCCATACGCGCCACATGCCCAGCCCATCTCATTCTTCTCGATTTTATCACCCGCACAATATTGGGTGAGGAGTACAACAGTTATTCCATACAACAAGAAAATATTAACCCTTTAATTGCAGAGTTAAATCCCATCTGCCATCTGCTGGCATTATTAGAAGCTCCCCATATTTTCCACGTTAGCGGATTAAGGATTAAACATGTTTAATGATCGCAAAGCGACTTGGAATAACCTCAGCTCGTCTTCTGTCATCCTCACTTCTGTTTAGTCATCCTCACTTCTGTTTACACTTCGGTCTTTTACAATGAACAAGTCCCAAATTCTTAAACATAAATCCTTCGGTGAATGGAGAAAATATCGCAGGTTCTTTGCCATTGCGTGAGAACAGAGGTAAGTGAAGAAACACGTGAGCCGAGCCGGATTCGCACGTGCAATCCAAGCGTTATGTTTATAAGAGACATTGCGCATACACAACGGTGCCACTGGGTCAATCGTGTATAGTGTCTCATGTGTGGAAAATATGATAATGGCTTATTTATTGTAAGATCGAGAAAGTTAAGCGAATTTCACCAAAATGTGGGCACAACAGAACACATTTTACATGAAAGTGGGTTTAAGCCCACCAACTTCAGTAAACCAATCATGCCACCGGCATGTTGCTCGTACTGCTAAAAATAATACTACATATCTGATTGTAAACTTAAATAAAATAAAATTCCATTCGTGGCACATAATTCTCTTAGCACTTTATATTGATAAGCACTGAAAGCGTAAAATCGAATTATGTTGTTTACTACGTGGCGTTTTTTAGTCTTGGCTAACCAGAATTTGTGTCCTCGGGAGTAGCGATGGCTGGCTAGTTCCTTCCAATATGAATGTTATATGGCGAACTTCGGCGTCGTCATTATTTTTTATCCGTCAAGTTGACCACCATCAACGTAGCTAGACCCTAGTGTCAGTGTACAAATATGGAAAATGTCCCACAAAGAAATATACTTAATTGAATATGGTAGCTATAATGGCATACAGAAGCAATAACAACACAGTAGTTGCATGAATGACGAACAAAGCAAAACTCACGTGAAAGTCTCCATAAACCAGTTTCATCTGTTCACTATGGGTTTGGTGTGGAAGAGACAGTCAAAGCCTGAGGGCTCCAAGCACTGTACACTTGAAACTGAGAACCTGCCTCAGTAGATGCACGTGTTTTCTGTGCGCTTTGTAGATGTCTACCAGCTTTCGAAACATTTGTTCTTCCGAAGAAAGCAGGACAACCCGGCATGTTGTTTATTGTCTTGTGCCAATTACAGTCCATTTTTTTTTTACATATATTTTGTGCAATATTTTGTACTTTAATAGCACGAAATTAATTTTATGCCGGTGAATCTTTTTAAACAAACGTAACAAATCCTGCACGCAACATCTCTTCGTCTCGAAGCCCCTTAGGTTTATGATACGAATCAGGACAAGAAAAAAGCGTGGATAAATTATCAGTGTCTGGAACAGACACCACGACCCCACATGCAAGACTACTTACACAGGCAAAGCAGTGTGTATGTGTTGTATACATGCGTCGTTATTTTATTACAATTGTTAACACTTAGGAGCAGATTACATGCAGTGTATTAAATAAAAGAGCCAATCTGTAGCAGCAAAAGAGTGGGTCATGAAAAATGCATGAACTGAACACTCAATAGTGTGATTCGTCGTATTTTCCTGGAGGAGACACTATGATTCAATAGAAACGGGATTCGAAACCACCAGTTAATTCAACGATATATAAGTCTATTACAAACTTATGTGGCGACCGGAAGCATCAATTCGATTTAGAACAATAAATTTTATATTTTTGAATATTGTTGTTCGTGATCGTTTCATTGGTTAACCTTCAGTCTGAAGACAATATTTAGCTTTGCTGTTTGTTTGATTTACATATACCGCTCAGCACAGCTGCGAGAGGGGACTGTTTTGCCGATCCTTTTGAAGACTGGCCTGTCACCCAGCAACTCAAGAACCAACAAGCCGAGGGCGGAGAATTACACTTCATGGGAGTCGACAACCACCGTCCCCCCCCCCATCCATTTAGTCGCTCCTGCTCGAAAAGCCTATAATTATAACGGAGATTGGCCTTACGCTTAAGGATTAAATATCTTGCGTGAGCAATTTGACGTAGTTCTTTTCAAGTCTTTTGCTAATATTGGCAGAATGTCCTTTTGGGGAGGAAGAAATGTTGCTGGTTGTTTATCTGACACCTGGGGACAGTCACCTTAGCTGAAGACATCGATAAGAAAGTGGGAAGGAGTTGTTCGTGCCCCGCCTTTTAATTCTACTTAGGCATCCGCATTGTAACTGAGGAAAATTACGGAACACGTCTGTCGTTCTATTGATTATATGATAAAACTGACTACGTTCCTTGGTGCTGGACAAGATTCATAACAACGGACCTATTTGAAAGGCAACCACAGAATTGAACTTTCACTTGAAACTGCACTCATTTTCACAAAATTTAAACGTTTCTTAATGAAACGCAATCCCATATAATTACGAAATGAGACATACCGTCGGAAACGAATGCAGTTCCAATGAGTGCTGAAGAAAAATTGACCTATTTGGTTAAGATATTCCTTCCAACTGGTAGAAGAAGGATTTTTGTGAACGCGACTTCCCCGTTCAGAATGTGACTCGAATTACTTAACGTGGGTTGCTTCGCTTTATTTTCAAACCAAAGGTTTAGAGACGCTATCTGAATAAAGAAAAGATCAATTTGCTGATTCGCTTAGATATGAAGTCAAGAAGGCGTGAGAGATGTAGAAGTAATAAAAATATTTTTCGAAAATCTTGCTATGCTGAGTTCTTATAGGCATAATATTTTATTCTTCTTATCCTTCTTCAACTGTCTTGGGCTAAGCCTTAGGGTTTTTGTATTTTTCAGATTTAATTCAGAAATATGGAACTTTTAAATGTTTAGACCAATTAACTCGTCTCAGAAAACAGAAAAGTACTACACACACACATTTCCACTCCTCGAGCACGATTCTAACACGCGATCTCAGTGTCGGGAAGTTCAAGATCGCACGTGTTGTGTCACATTGTCTTGTAAGGTGCGTCTTGTCTTATCAGGAACTAAAACCCGGGATACAAGGGATTACTTCAGAATATGTCAAATGTATTTCTCGTTGCTTCTGAATTACACCATAAACATTTGTATCTACCGGACCTGATAATTTTCGAAAGTTTCACAACGTCACAAAAGAGCCTTCTGAGCCACCGAACAAATCAGCTTTCAGTTTAAAATGGTTTTTGTAATAGAGTCATGGCAGTAACTTTCATCTTTGTCTGTAATAGAGTCGCTGTGCTAACAAATCCAGATTGGCTTCACTTAACTCTTTCCGGATAATGACGGATATTTCCTTGACCGAGAAGGGCAAAATTAAACTTATTTAATCGTAAATGAAAATCATTCTCAAAAATATAAAACATTTATGTAACATATTTTTTTCATTTTAACTTTCCGAGGTTTAATTCGAGTCCAGAAATATCTTTAAAAGTTTACCACAATCGCAAGAACCAGACACTTCCTACTTCGGAGATGTTCAGTACAGCCTAAGGGAATAACTTTAAAGGTATTGCAACGAAAGGAGGTCCTGCTGTTGTGAAGGTAAAACTGGGGCAGGATCTGTAACTTCGGAATGTGCTATAGATCATTCAGACTAAATCCGGTAAAACAATGTAAAAAAGGGAAAAAACATTTAACTTGTAGTAATTTTAGGGTTTCGAAGAATTTGACAGCATAAATGGCCTTCCATTCACTACCTTCGTATTTGCACGCCCACTGAACAGCCTAATGGTCAATTACAAAGAGAGTACAAATAGAGTGAGCAACAGTCAGACAAAATCAAGACAAGAGACGCCAAGCCCAAAAATAAAAAAAGACACCACGTGTATTAATTATCAGTTAAAATCAAAGGTCACGAAGAAAGGAACCGACAATGTACAGAATTAATGAGTACATCATAATGCGAGTTGCGTTGACTTCAGTTGGTTGAGGCACTGCGATACAAGCCGGAAAGTCCCGAGTTCGATTGCCGATGGTGTCACTGGGATTTTTCATTGACTTAATCCTTCCAGCAGCAACATGGTCTTTGAGCGACTCAGCCTCTAAGCAGAAATGAGTACCAGGAACAGTTTCCGGGTGTGAAGGCGCCCGGTGCGTAAGGCTGACAACCTTACCACTTTCATGTGCCTGTTGTCTTGAAATCTAGAAGACTCAAATTCCTGGATCCCTCAGGGCCTGACCAGGTCTGTACAGGAATTGCTTTACCTTACATTATAATACATATGGTGTTATAGCATGTAGTAAAGTACAATATTAATACAAAATTTAATTTAGGGAGAAACATATTTTCTCTAAGTGTAATAATAATAATAATAATAATGCTTGGGTACATGGTTTGATGGTTTGACCGAGGTTCTTGGAAATATGCCATGGATTATGGCGTAAAACTGATAAAAAGGAAATCACGAATTATATAAATAGAAATTTTATATCAATTCACAAGTGATCCATAACATGCATGTTTCGTAAGACAGTATGAGAGCAATGAAGCTGCCTGCACAAATTTGTTATCTAAAGCAAATCTACACATATGTTGCTTATCCTGAATAAACAAAAATATATGTCTGTTTCTTTGTAATTATTTACGGAAAAGGAAGTTACATAATTTTCATTACTATTATTATTATTAGCAGCAGCAGCAGCAGTCACGTGCCCGTCATAAGATGGGTAACCAGCCATATTTTAACACTATTCCGCAGGTTAATTCATTGCTCGTTTCTGTAAAGTACACCAGCTCACGCGTCAATGTCATATACATACACACGTGCTGCCATCTGCTTTTGCTCTGTACATAAATACGTAGACGTACACATACATACCTACATACAAACATACATATACAGACTACTTACATACATACACACATACATACGTATATACCTACGTATGTATATACATACATACACACGTACGTACGTACATACATACATACATACATATATGTATACATACATACATACATTTCTACAAACAAACAAACAAACAGGCAAACACGACTGATGAGAATTGCGCTCTTCTGGACTATTACGTAGCCAGTAGTAGTAGTTCCTTACCTAAGTAGGTTATCCCGAAACTTCGGTAAAGAATTACCACTACTCGTTGCCTAATAGCCGACAAGAGCGCAGCTATAATCTAATTCGCGACGGAAGTTTGAAAACACGCAAGCACGATGCATGTGTGGCAGAATGCTATTTATATATGCACATGCAGGTGGATATGAAGTCTGGAGACTGGATTACTAATGTAATACAATGTAATGTATTTATGAGAGATTTAATTTTACTGTGAAGATACTTGCAGGAAAAAAAATGTGTTATAGCTGATTTTGAAGAATGTGCAGAACTGTGTCGACGATTACCTATTACAGTCACGAAAAATGAAAAATCTTCCTGCGATTTACTGGGTTATGACGCTATGTTATCTGATAGCTGGGCCTGCAGATCAGAAGACGCGGTATCATACCTTGGAAGACTGGCATTTTCTGTGCTGGGAAACCTCAAATATGATACGGTGAGAGCAGACTACATCTGTCGACGTCTTGCAACTCTTCAAGCTATACTTCCTTCCCACAACTAAAAGCGTTTAAATTAAGACAATCAAAACCATAATTTTGTTATTTCTTTATATGTAGATGTCTGTCTTCCTAAGAAAACAAATCATAGTCTGGCTATACATGTGGAAAAAAATTCTGTGGGGAATATTGTGGAACTAGAAGGAAAATAAATAAGATGGAGGAAGTCGAAAAATGAAATTATCAATTTGCACCCTTAATTAAAAAGTTAGTAAGATACTGAAACGAATAACGAAAAGATGTTCGACAGTTGAAGAAGGCATGTGGTAAATAGGAATACAAAAACATTTGATCGGAGAATTGTGACAGGAAGAGGCAATTTGGGAAAACAAGACATAGATGGAAAATGTTAAAACTCTTAGAAAAATGTGTGTGAAAGTAAATACGGGACTTAAGTGGCTTAGGACGAGGTCCAATGGCGGGCTGTTATGTACATGTTAATGACAGGTCTTGTTCTATGAAAGATGAGGAATTTCTAGATTTGTCGAGCAAATATCATAACTTCAATGTGTAATGTCGGTTAATAAATATGGTAAGTGGTATGAATAATAATTATACGTGGTTTCTTACCGTAAAAAATGGATTGAATACTTATTTGAAATACAAGAATGGCGAACATATGCGCAGGAGAGCAATATTTGAGTAGGGTCGGTGAACGTGAACCGTGCGACTATTGTGAACCCTCCTAATATTTTCTACGTGTGTAATTTGACGCGTAGTAGGGCAGTTTGCTGAGTTTGGGCAAGGAAGACAGTTGCATTACGTGTTTGTACGAAATGGCCCAATCCAGAACTTCTCGCGTGAACGTGAGTAGGATTTGTCCACCTACAGCACACAGTGTTCTTTGCGTATTCACTACCGCAGCCTTAAGAAATGGGTTTGAATGCCTGGCATAAGAGACTGATTTTAGCATTGACAAGGAACAGCAAAGTAGACCCAGGGTCCTATTACCAAACCAGTGGGGTGAAGTTGTCTCCTCAGTCGTTTGACAAATTTCAGTTCCGCTTCCAAACAATTGTATTTTGGAATAATATATAGCTAGAATATAATAGCTGAAATATCGAAATTTCTATTCTTCACAAAGCGAGATTCATACCAATTTTAGAAAAGAGAGGTCCACATTCACCGTCCAGCCTCTGTGTTTAAACGGCAATACTGTAAGAAATCTTACTTTTTTTACTTGTAGGTAATTTTTAAATATTGTACATAACTTGAAAACAAGAATCTGAAACAGATTAATAACGAAGTCTAATATTTGAATAATGGTTGACCAACTAGATGACACTTGCTTTATTATATATTGCTCAACATGTTTCAGACGTTAATACTTCCATCTTCAGGAGCTAGCGAGTACTTGTTGTGTTGTGTAGGCTGACT
>Ga0131853_10014088_pt1 | contig 14649 bp, 9 predicted proteins | sample TergutLab28metaG_FD_92764 | JGI IMG/M metagenome (GOLD analysis project Ga0131853, IMG submission 92764) | Labiotermes labralis P1 segment gut microbial communities from Petit-Saut dam, French Guiana - Lab288 P1 (version 2) (version 2) | ecosystem: Host-associated > Arthropoda: Insects >... | reverse complement strand
CTCCTGAAGATGGACGTATTAACGTCTGAAACATGTTGAGCAATATATAATAAAGCAAGTGTCATCTAGTTGGTCAACCTTTATTCAAATATCAAGATGATGCACGGTCCAATGCGCATAAGATGCCTTTTTAAAATTAATGTCGATGAAGCGGAAGGGAGGGACGAGTAAAAAGCCTGAGAAATAAGGGGGAAAGATAAAAAAAACAACACTTTTTGGGAGTCCAGAGAATTATACTGCACTGAAATTTATATAAACGTGGTGAGGTTGCATAGTGAATTTAAAGTGACCCAAGTGGCGTTTCTCGGTACGATAGTGGATTTCACGTTTACATACATATCTGGGACCTTCGTGACTAAACGAGGAATGGGGTTTAATTCAGGGACTTATCTACCTGCATTGCACGAACTATACACTACAGTGTGTGCGGTTTCTATATTGCAATTAACAAATTCTTTATGTGGGGTTTATGGAGAAATTTTTGTCGGTTTGCTTATTTAGACTGATGAATTGGGAGGCATGTCAGCTGAGGATAACACGATAAGCCAATATTTATTTTTTTCGGTAAGGCACAGAAAATCGGTTATTTCAGCATTTTAGTTTAGTACAGAAGTCGAATAAGAACCAAGCGTGTTACTACAGACCTACATAGATTCGGGAAATGACCGAAGTTTATTTCTTCAATAGACCTCGATAAATACATGTTAAGGGTTAATGTGGTTGAATTTAAAATCCAATACAGAATGAAATTGTATATTCTCCATATTACTGATTAGTCTCATGTATTATTATCATCATCATAATCGTAATCTCTATTACCGTCTTTATTATCAGAACTACACCTGGTTTCGATCTTACGTAATTATTCCTCAGGGCTTTTCAGTCTGGTTTGTTCTATTACCTGTATGAGGGACAACCTTGTAGTACATTCTCTTTTATGGAACCTCTAATGGCCACAATTACCATGATTAGAAGTAAAAGAAAATTCATGCCCCAGGCGGAATTTGAACACACTACCGTTCGGCGTGTTGTCCCTAAGATAAAAGGCAGATATTTCTATTTTTTTTGTACACCTTCGAAATTGCTGGAATTCTTATTGTGAACTGTACGGTTAGAGTAAGAAAATTGCATATTTTGGTTTTCCTACATGATATAACCAAACACTTTCGTTTGGGTGTTCATAGGATGTAGGCTGATCAGACGAATGTCTGATAATTTTAGCATTTTCATCTGTAAATTAATAAAAGGTCTTCTGTTCTGTTGTGTGTAATTGCTCTTTTTTTTTTTGCCAACCAAAGATTGTCATTTATGCCGTCTGATAAAATTATGAAAACACTTAATTTTTCTAATGGAATCCAAAGGTTCATTGCGGTGCTGCACAGCCCATCACGAGAACTTATTCTGAAACAGATCACACCACGTATATTCCACTTCTTTAACGTATATTCCACTTCTTTAACGTATATTTGAATATTTTTCATCGACGTCGTAATCCTTCATTCGATCTTCCCAATTCCGGAGTTTCTGCTAGGTGGCTGGATGCATTTATCATGTCGCTAATGCGTTTTGTTATACGTTAAGTCCAGTTGTCTTTAATTTGGCAACTTAATAAGATTGATTATTATTAAAAATCTGAAGCCACTAACTACGCAATTTTGGGTTGTATCAGTGTATTGCCGAAGCACTGTATCTAGGAAACTTTAGGGCTGAATTTTTAAGAGAAATTTTAGAAGTCTACGCCGAAAGAATCCCATCATTGCGAGGAATAATGTGGCGTGTGGAGAGAAGTGGAATGTGCCGCCACATGAACCTTTTTGAATAGACAGTATGAGTGCGCAGACGATTATTTTAGCTTATCATGTTGAAATATTTAGCAGGTCTGAATTTTTAATTCCATTACTTTTCACATGGTTTGTGATGTATGGAATTACGTTACATTCGCATGGTTTGTGATGTATGGAATTACCTGTGGCTGCTTCATGTCCAAACTAACGGATATATAATCACGTAAAATGTAGCCCACCTTTACCGAAAACAAATACAAAATTAATTTAGCCGGCGTATCTCTAAATTACCAGAATTATTTTATTCTTATTTAATTATAATATAAGTAACCCACTAAAATTTCATTAACCAGACGTAAATGTAAATGTAGAATATGAGATTAGGATGATGAATGAGAACATTCATGTCTTATGGGATGTGAGGACGTAAGGTCTTGTTAAAGTGTGTGGGCGTTTCAGAATAACCTGGTGACTCAATCTTCAACGTAGATGATCCGGACTATGCGGCACCACGTTACAGCAAACAAAATCTTGAACAATATGGAAATTCAACAGAGTTCCAACAAGAATGGTGAACTACGTTCATTACAGGCTTCTGGCCATTTTTTGGCGCGTTCGCAAAATTACGAAAACCGATTATTAGCTTTGCCATGTCTGCCTGCTTGTCTGTCTTTCTGTCCATCCGTCCGTCCATCTGCCCGAATGGAACAACTCGGCTTCCATTGTACGGATTTTTGTGAAATTTCACATTCGAAAGTCTTTAGAAAACCTCTAGAGAAAATTCAAGTCTTATTAAAATCTGACAAGAATAACGGGTACGTTTCATGACTATCTGTGTACAGGGTGCGTCAAAAACACCTGACGGTCTTTTAAATGAAATACTCTTTAAGGCAAAGTGTAAAAATTTTATTGACACTATAGGGTGCATGTCATGTCCATGAGAATTTGTCTCAGTCATTATTGTTTGAATGTGACACTTGGTAGTGACCACCATGTCGTTCAGTACACTTCTGCAGTCGCGATGGAAAAGCTGCCGTGACACGTTGTAACACTGACTTGGGAATCCCTTGAATACTGTCCAGAATTCGCTGTTTTAAGTCAGCAATATTGGCAGGACATGTTTCGTATACCTTGCTTCTAACGTAGTCCCAGAGGAAGTATCTGTTACTACAAGGTTACGCAAGCGGGCGGGCCAAATGATGTCCCCGAAACGAGTAATGAGTCTTCCCGGAGACATTGTCCTGAGGACTTGCATGGAAATTTCTGCTGTGTGAGCAGCTGCTCCATCTTGTTGGAACCACAGCAAATCTTGCTGCCTAGGATGTAATTCACTGCGCAGAAATGTTTCCAGCAGGACTTTGTGCCGCTCTGCATGCACACTGACTGTACGCCCCTCCTCATTATCAAATAAATAAGGGCCAATAATGCCATGAGAATAAACTGGACACCACACTGTCACTTTTTCATTATGCAGAGGACGTTGGTGAAGTTCATGTGGGTTGTTGTGAGCCCAGTAGCGACAGTTATATTTATTCACATAACCAGACACAAGGAAGTGAACCTCATCTGATATTAGTAATGTGTTCACTATGTCGCTATTGTTTTTCACCAAGCCCAAGAATTCGTTGCAAAGCTGTATTCGGCTCACCTTGTCCCGTTCACTAAGCTCCTGAGCAACTTGGCTTTTGTATGGATGGTAATGCAAATCCCTGTGGAGAATTCGACGAACACAGAATTCCTTTAAGCGAAGTGCGAGAGCTTGCCGCGGAGCTGACCTGCGCTGACCTCACAACATGGGATCCATTACTGGCTCCGCATGGTCAGGCGTAGGTGCCGAAAATGGACGTCCTTGTGGTTTACTGTCCTTCACTGATCCTTCTTGAGGCCATTTCGATACCCACGTTAGCAGAGTATTGCGGCAAGGAGCATCACGTCTTTGCTACTGCTGTCGGAAACCACGCTGTGCAGCTGTAACAGACTGTGTTTTGATAAAAAGAAATTGCACTGACCAGCGCTCCATCTCTAACTCCAAACATCACTGTACATTATGACGGCCAGTACGAAAGTGGCGCATAGCCGGCACGCTGGTTTCCAAATTCCAAAAACCGTCAGGTGGTTTTGACGCAATCTGTATATTTACAATAGTTTCTCATTCACCTCTACTTAGTACGAGAATTTTATATGTTGTTGACCGTGCATCCCTATATAATCTATTTTCTTTTTTCTGCAGACCAGACAGCCACCCATAAAGAGTGAAAAATACCAGTGTCGCATAGATACAGTAGGTTCTTCTGATGATGGGCACATAGTTGCCCGAAACATGTAGAGAAGTTGAAATAAGTATACTAAGAATTAGTTTGCACCTATTTGACTTCATTTGAAAAAGATTAGTAAGAGAGATTAGTCAGACACACTTTGTAGAGAAAATCAAAATAACATTTTATTTTCAATAACTTTTTTTTTTTTCGAAAATCATGCCGTTCGTGAGACAATGTGGAAAGATAATGTGGAGTCGGACAGGTCACAGATTACAATACGGTGCATGCGCACTGCATGCTGGATACCTAAGTCTACAAACACACACTCAGAATATATAATACTTATTGCCTTACCACGGCAATAATGTTTGTAACAAAGCACCTCAACGTAACGTTATACCTAAATTGCCTTCCTTATCAACATTCGAGACTTTTTTTTAACTCACAAGGGTAGAAATAAGAAGCCTGTGTCGTGGCTAGGGAAAATCAGCTCATAAAAGCTGTATGTTGGCAAGCCATGAAAGGAATGTATTTTAGAGGTTTGGGAGTTATAAGTAACATATTAGCAGTGTAATGAAATTGACTTTTGAAATATCGAACTTCACGGTAATAGTTAGAAATTAGAATCTGTATTCGGGGCCGCAGTATATCTTCCCGGGTCGAAGGTCAGCTGTCGTGACTGAAATGCATTATGGGTTTTCGTATCCTTTTTCAAAAACTGCTGGGAAAGTATACCGTGTGTTAATAAATCTTGTCACTTCGCACACATCACAATTTTTTTACAGTAATCTTGTGATTTCAATATATGCCCTTTTCAGACTGTGACGCAGCCAATTTCCTTGTAACAGCGAGCAAACCTGGATTAGTTCAGTTGTTGCTCCAGGCTTGCGCAGCGCCATGTAACACAAACTCTGTACCTTGACTTTTGTTGTGGTGGGTCGTTAAGTAATGCAATCAGAACAAACAAACAGCACTGCGTGTTGCAAACATGTGACCTGTGTTGATACTACTACATATCAGCAAGCAGCGGATTTCTGTGCTATCACCGACGATCCTGTCGAACGTGTAGAAACCGTACTTTTTACTGGGGAAACTCAGTTTTAAAATTTCGGTCCGGAAATCTACTATTTTTGCTGGGGACTTCATGACTCTCCCTAAACCCTCTCGGTGATTGCCTGAACATCACCTCAGTTTAGGCGAAGACCCGATTTGTACACATCTTTTTAAATTAATTGATCACTAATCGTCCCTGCCCCTACTCTTCAACGTAGTTATGTGCTATTGACATCTTCATTAACTTAACAGTAAATTGATTAAAAATATTTGCCGGGGAGAAAATTATTTGCACAAAGTCTAGAAAGTCAAGGTCACTTTGTTTGCAGTTTAATAAGTAATATTATCCGCATCTTTAAAGTATGTTGAATCTGTGTGAAATTTCACTCTTGTGATTTCGAAATTTGGTTGAATGTTTTGCTTTGTTTTTAAAAATGAAATAATTTAAGGGTGCTGGTTGTACTAAATCTGCCTCTGTATACCTGAACCTGGATGTATTGCCCGGAAGTATGAAAGCATGCTGAAGCAAGGCATAAACTCTTTCTAAAGTACAACTAAGTAATAAGTTAACTTGTACCGTGTCCAAGTATATATATTATCGTACAAAAATGGTGTGCAGAGAATGACCACGTTCCATGTTGCAGTGCATGGGGACCACGTAGAAGTCAAAGTGGTTTGCGAGTTTTAGAATTCATAAAATAAAACGAGCTTTTACGTTGAATTTTCAACGGAAAAGACACTAAATTAGAAACAGGGGTGAATTTAACTTTCACAGATAGAATCATTTCCTGGAGACTCCAGTTAATTAACCGTTTGGAAATTTTATATTTTGACAGTACAGGAATCTGCCTCCAATTTTTACCATGTAGACAACTTAACGCATTTCCCAGTATTGTAATTTCTTTTTTCTTTTCCAGAATTGTGTTTTGAAATGTTTGAAAGCTCGACGATGAACACCTGAATTACTTCTCTTTCTATTCTGTTCTAATTGTTACGTTTCACTGAATTGCGCGCTTACAATTTTTAAAGCGTTGATGGTTTTTTAAATGCGGCTGTTGTGTTGTTCGCCACAGCACATCATTAAAAGCGACAGATGTCGGACTGCAGGTTCAGGCGTGTCAATCGGCCGTCGATAAAAGTGCAAAGCTGTCCACTGTTTCTTGTTACTTTGTGAGGCAACCATACGAGGAATGGGCGATGGTTTCCCTTTTGTAAAACAGTGCACCCTACAGAATTTTCTCTGTGTTAAATTTGCATTTCCAAGCTGATGGTCATAGTTGGAATGCAGGATGGGCCCGACGTTTTGGAATGTGCAGAGTATGAAAGCAAAATATTACTTACTACTTACTCCATTGAACAGAGTCCATGAGAAGCTAACCGGTTTTCAGCTAGTCAAGAAATTCCCTGCATTTTATGGAACTCGAGGGTACATTACCGCAATCACAAGTGCCTGCCACCTGTCCCTATCCTGAGCCAACTCGATCCAGCCCATACCCCCACATCCCACTTCCTGAAGATCCATCTTAATATTATTCTCCCATCTACGTCTGGGTCTCCCAAGCGGTCTCTTTCCCTCAGGTTTCCCCACCAAAACCCCGTATAAACCTCTCCCCATACGCACTACATGCTCCCCATATACCATTTTTCTCGATTTTATCACCCGAACAATAATGGGTGAGGAGTACAAATCATTAAGCTCCTCATTATTTAGTTTTCTCCACTCCCTTGTTACCTCGTCCCTCTTAGGCACAAATATTCTCCTCAGCACCCTATTCTCAAACACCTTCGGGCTACGTTCCTCCCTCAATGTGAGCGACCATGTTTCACACCCATATAAAACAACCGGCAAAATTATAGTTCTGTATATCTTAATCTTTAAATTTTTGGATAGCAAACTGGAAGACAAAAGATTCTGCACCGAATGATGGCAAGAATCTGCTCTTAATTTCTTACTGGATAGAATTTTGATTTGTTAAGTTTGTTTCCAAATATTTGAACTCTTCCACCATTTCAAATGAACTATTATCAATCTTTATACTGTGACCCTCCTCCTGCATTCTGATCTCGAGATGTAACCATGTACTTATTGAATGTAAAATACTACCACCTAAAGAGCTTTGACCTATACAGATTCTAAAAGACTAGATTTGGTGGTTAATTGTGTCTTGCGTTGAGAATAAACTGCATTCTTTTCCCTTTAATTTATTTTATAGAAAGACGGTGAAAGCTACTTGTAGGGACTTACGCCTGCTGAAAGACGAATCCTTTTCAAAAGGTTTATTCTAGTTCCGGTAAAAGTAAAGCTATTCTTGTCTATTTGCTTTCCAATTTGACATGATACATTTGGTCAGTCCATTATGCCTGCAAAGATGGCAAACAGTGACTGTATTTATGTGTTCACGAAATGTACTGTGCTGGTCGCAAAATGACTGATACTGAATAGACAGAGCTGGAAGAACTTCAGGGCAGAGAGCTGCTACCTCAGGTCTGTGTAGGATGGTCTTTTTCGAAAATTATTGCTCCCTGGCTGGTGGCTTACTTATGACGTACTCTATATTTGATTAGCTGATTAGTTGATTAACTACGCTCATGCAAACTTAATAGCTCGTGCCTATTTCATACATCGCTCTGACCATAGCAGCCGTAGTCCTGTTTCTGTCATCACAACAGAACGTATCATCACGAAGTACAGTCCCCAAACAAGTACAGTATTTGTACTGCCTTCTGTCGCCACACGCTCGCCCTATCTTTGCGTGTTCTGCAGGGCGTTTCCAGATTTAGTAAGTCTTACAGTTATCCGCAGACACGATTTAGGTATCTGTAAAACTGGAGATTCTGCGCTGCACTGACCTGCAGAGCCCTAGAGATAGACAGCTAAACAGATGTGAGTAGTTGCCAGATCATTCTAACAAACCAGTCACCTATTACTTCCCTGTCATGTTACGGATCTTATAATTCCGACCCACAACGGAAAGACCATAAGATATGTATACAGAAAGCAATCTAATTGAGGTTATGTAGAACAGCGTCTCACATTCGACGCAGTGTTACCCTAGAGGAAACAACGGAAAAGAATAATAATATTTTGTTACGTATTTTTTTTATTTTACTTCTCAAAAATATTTTATTGTTATATTGAAACATTGTACTTGAAAACATTTGTAAAACGGGGTCCCTTTGTTTGCCATTTGCTTGCTAGTTATCTTCCTGACGTAAAACTTTGCATTGACATACTGAGGTGGTCTTAGCATAGATCGAAGTGTGTTGTACACATATAAGACATCAGACTGAATGTGTAGATTTATGTCGTGTTAGACTGAATATAGGACCTGTCGTTAATTACCAGAACGGATGGCCTCCATAAAGATTGCCAACCATAAAGAAGAGAACCAAATTTAGCATCTATAAAGCAAAAGGTAATGAAATGGAGAGTACTATTAAACACTTGCGGCAATTCTTATCCGTCAGAAGGTATGTTGTACGCACGTGGTACACTGTGCTAATGTCACGAAATTAAGAGTATCGATATTTTCCAGATTTGATAATACTACACACACTATGACTAAGAATTTGAATCGGCAAATCGATTCTTCTTTCTGTATGTCTACTTCTCCTAATCACTAATCGGAGAGAGTTTAATTTCCAAATGAATGTGTTTCTGAAGATTGCAATTTGAATTGTCCTCTTCCTAATCTCAGATTTCTATTTCTAATAACTTAATTGCTAAGTGTCCGTAGAAAGATCAGGCAGGGAGGCATTTTAGTTGAAAGTCTGACGTTTCAGGAAAAGCTCACAATTACGTGGATATTGTCATTTTAGGCGCGTTCGCAAAATTGCGAATAGCGAATATCAGCTTTTATATGTCTGTCTGTCCATGCGTCCGTCTGTCTGCATGGAACAACTCGCCTCCCACTGAAATAATTTTCATGAAATTGGGTATTTGGATATGTTTCGAAAATCTTTTGAGAAAATTCAAGTTTAATGAAAATATGATAAGCGTAACGAGTGCTTTACTTGAAGACCAATACACATGTGTGGTCATATCTCGCTCAGTTCTTCTTCAAATGAGAAGTGTTCGGGCAAATTTGTAGAGAGAATCAGAACTCACAGTTTATGTATCTCTATTTTGAAAATCGTGCCGTTTGTGAGATAATGTGGAAAAATATTGTAGAACCGGATTAGTCACAGATGACAATATGGCAATACGAAGAAAATTAAGAAACATAGCCAAGTGAAAAGGAAATTCGTGTTGAGAAATGATTAAGCGAAAAGTGCCTATTTAAAATAATCAGAGGACGCTGTTTGTCGGAGACCACAGTTTCTTGTCATGTAGCGAGGTATTCCGGCCTTGTGTACTTGTATCAAAATACCTACTTATAGTATAACTAAGCTCTTAAACTTTTGATTTGAAATTAGAATTATATATTTGCTTCAAAAGATCTAATGTAGACGAGATATGAGTTACATGTGATTGTTAAAATGCTATAATCTCATAGGAAAGTACGTACCACTCTACCCTGAAGCGATTAGGAGGTAAAACGTATACCTGAGCCAAGTTCAGTCACCCTGAAGTTGTAGGCAACATGTTGTTCCCAAACACCGGAACAAACGTATTATCACACACGGCGTATTAATCCAGAAATACTTAGTATAACAATCGCCGAGGTATCCTGAAAGGTTTTGTTAGATATTGTTGTAATAAGTAGGACTTTATTTATCTTTATCATTGCACCGCGCATTTAGTAGAGTCATTTAATTAGCACACCAATTAATGCACATACATAAAATTTTTACATTAAAACATTTAAAATCGCTCCAACATGTTTCGATCCTAAGATCATCTTCAGGGAGCTACACTGTTCCTTGCTAAAGCCACATTTTTAAAAACACTCACTGATTAATTTTCTTACAATAACTTCCTGCCACAGCACCAGGTTAATATAAGGAAATTAATCAGTGGGTGTTTTTAAAAATGTGGCTTTAGCAAGGAACAGTGTAGCTCCCTGAAGATGATCTTAGGATCGAAACATGTTGGAGCGATTTTAAATGTTTTAATGTAAAAATTTTACGTATGTGCATTAGTTGGTGTGCTGATTAAAAGGGCTTAATTTAGTTTATACAGTGCTTTGACATTCACTTTACGCTTTATTTGCGTTACGTAATTGTCACGCGATTGTCTAATGGCTACTTGACATTGTAGCCAAATATTATAATGGCCCTGGGTTTTGGTCATAACGGTCACATTTATCTTCAAAACGTAGTAACTAATCGGTGTATGGATGAATGGTCACCATTTACCTGAAGGAAGGCCTAAAGCCACAGCATCAGGCGTTTGTTTCTTTGTTTAATTTTAACCTACCGCTGGAAGTTTCCATTATAACTAGTGGAAGAAGGTAAGGCAGCCAGTTTTGGGGCCGAGATTCGAACCTAGTAACTTCCGAATACATTGTGTATACGAGTGGTTATCATTCAAGAGCAACATTCGGTTTGTTACTCATACCGTCATGATGTCGAGGGTTCGTTAAACAAAACAATCGTGTCAGGCGGGTCGGGTTTATCTCGCAGCGTGCTGTGGGTCCCAGTGCAGCTCTAGATTGAAACTTCCTGCCGACAATTGGCATGGTGATGCAGCTGGCTGAACACAGCCTACATTTTGTGAAATGGCGACACAAGTTGTCTCTGTTCGAGAAGAATACGAATCGGTCCGATATTTTATATCCAGGACCACTTAATGCTGTCCTTCAGTTTTGATTGTGACTTTAAAGTTAGTTACTGGAGTATCCAAGACATTTCCCTCTAATGTGCACAATAACAGCATCGAACCTTTAATTTTCTGACCACCGTTTATCATGGGTTAAATTTGTGCGTTATATACATATTTATATATTTTATATAATATATATATATATATATATATACACACACACACACACACACACACACACACACGTAATTTGAGGTACGTAAGTATGATTTATTGTAGGATAAATTTGTATATTGATGTATGTGTGTGTTATGCATGTGCTTTTTATGTAATAATAAAGTTTATTCAGAAATAATGCGGTCGTGTTCATATTGAAATACATCTTTAGCAAGAACCTCACACTCGCTGTCAAGGATTCGTTTTGTCGACACTTTGCACTAACTAAACAAGCTGAATTAATTAAGTTAGTTGAAATTATTAAAAGATTTAAAACTATCACTAAATATATTTAGCGATAATTTTCAGTCTTTTGAGTATAAATTCCTATTTAGTTTTAATGTTTATGTATGTTATGAGTCTAGTAGAACCAACAATCCAATCCTAAATTGACTCCATGCAGTAGAGTCATTCATGAGAAACTTAATGGTTGCTAAGCTGTCAAGAAATACCCCGTGTTTTATGGAATCCGAAGGATCATTCCCGCGTTCTCAAGAACCCGTCAGCTGTCCCGTCCCAGTCCTGAGCCACATAAATCCAGTCCACGCCCTCCCATCCTGCTTCTTCCACACCCATTTAATATTATCCTCCCATTTACACCGAGGCCTTCTAAGTTGTCTCTTTCCTTCAGGTTTAGCATCTGAACTCCTATTTATATCTCTCCTTTGCGCCATATATATTCATTCTACATTTCATCTCTCTCCACATCATCCTTGAATTGATCACGTTGATAATTTTTAATATTTGAAGCTCCTCCTCCTTAAAGTATCTCGATCCTCCACTTCAGTCTTCTTATTCCAAATGTTTGCTTCTGGACTTTATTTTCCCACAGCCTTAGCTTGTTTTCTTCCCCTAATGTGAAATACAGAAGTTTACACCGGTTTAAAACAAGAGGCAAAATTATATTTCTGTATATTTTAATAACGAATTGTGCAGCTTGCAAAGTGGAAGAAGACAGATCTAGACCGAATATGCGGCAGGCTTCTCCTGAGTTTAATCTGCTCTTAATTTGTTCATGAATGCAGCTGTGATTTCATTTTCCCCAGTGACTGATATTTAACTCTTTGAAGATTTAAAAGAAGTGAAGTGAGAGACACTTTATTTCCGGTGGGGTGGGAGGGGAGAAGAACAGTCTTGAGGCTGCTGGAAATTTCCCTGCCTTTGCCTGCTCGTCCTCCTGACAGGAGTGGAGTGAAAATGAAGCTGTTGAATGGTGAGCACAAGGCGCCGAGAATTGAGGGCCGAGGAATTGTGTTTTGCTGCTTAAAGCCAAAGTGCATAATTTGGAAAAATAGTTCGGTGGTTTTTAGAGTAAGGAAATTATTTATTTGGATGAAGTGCAATTTGGAGAATTATGTGAGAAACATACAGATACTACATGATAATTGGACAAGGGAAACATATTTTGCTTGAGGGCAGAGAAATTCATACACCCTATCCCCCATCAAAAAGGTTTGTCGAGATGGCCGGTCCCTGGACCTTAATTCTACCTAACAGATTTCTAGCCAGGAAAGCAAAATTTGCTATTCCTAAATATATGTTACTAATGAAAGTAATCTAAATTATATATATATATTTGTGTGTGTATATACGTGTTTGCTTATATTCGGTCAATACTGTAGGGTTTCGCTCAGAATTTCACGGTTCAGCAAGCACATTGATTGCATGTATGGTGAAAGTGGCAAGTAACATATTTATAATTTTTAATCATTTTATTTTCATTTCCTCTATGTTCATCATTGGTTCTTGGTTTGACTTCACTTTACACGACCAATGATACTTTTTCATAAATATGCTTAATATTTAACCTTTACCTAAAAGTATTTTCTCATTTTTACACCCACAAAGCGCAATTTTCATACACGGACCCCACGAGAATTCAGATTGAATCATGCGTGTTCCACAATCCCTAGACACCTGAAGACCACTTCACTATAGTGTGCACCCTCCTATTCGCGTATTATATTGCTATGTTTCGTGATTAGAAGCTACATGGTACATCTAATCTTGTAAATAAAGCCAACTTGGTGCACAGTTTTTCTTAGTCTATTTATTTATTTTCTCTACATGTTTCGGGCGACTATGTGCCCATCATCAGGAGAACCTACTGTATCTATGCGTGGAATTCCACCCTGCATATCAGACGGTCATCCACACAGAGTGACAAATACCAAGTGTCGCATAGATACAGTTATTTCTCCTGATGATGGGCACATAGTCGCCCGAAACATGTACAGAAAAGAAATAAACATACTATGAAAAATTGTGCACTAAGTTGGCTTTATTTACAAGATTATCCCTTTGCCGCTCCTATTTAAGGCCCTATTGCAAGGGCAGAATGACCGCGTTTTTTCAGCGGGCATTTAAATTTACGTACTGCACCAGAAACAGGTCTCCCCCTCCAGGAAAAAAGAAATCACAACAATTAAACCAAAAAAAGACAGAATGAGAATTCTTTTTTCATCTTATTCGTAATAGATGTATGCATGTAATAACCTACTCGCCTAATTTTGCACCTCCACATTTCGCAGCTCGTGGTATTCCAAAAAACACCCCACACGGCACAATGGAAGGTCACACTGCTTACATATATATGTTGTCTGTTTACCCCTTCCGGAAGGAGCTTTTTTCTTTTTCTCTATACACAAAGCACACACTTTTGCACGGCCTGATACTTTTTGTAAAGTATGGAAAATGTTAGGGAATGCAGTTCCGATGGGCAAACTTCTCTTCCTGCCTGTACGCTTGCGAGACGTGAATGTACCAATCAGTTGATGCACCAAGTTTCGTCTGAAGATCAGTTGCCTGTTTCCGTGTGCTGTAGAGGGGGATGATTTGTCAGGTCATATAAGATGAAACAGTTCAAAAGACACACATTTAGGACAAAATGTAATATAAATTTCCACCATTTTTTAAGATCGGCCGACACCATAGTACTCGCGTTTCTGATCACTTATATCCACACCTCCCATATGTTTCGTGTAATTTATGACGGCTTGAGGACATGCAATTTCAATTTCTTCATTGCCTTTTCCTGTTTTTCTTGTGACCGAATCATCAGTCCGGGGATCGGAATTTGTAGAAAGAAGGAGAACAACACGTTTGTCTTGCCACACTACCGCCGTCACATCTTCATGCTGCATTTTCCTGGACTCCCCCCTTTTAAATTTCAAGACAGTTGGTTACCAAAATTCTGTTGGCCAATTTTTTCTATTTGCCCTTGTAGTGCCCCAGCTGTACGTTTCTTGTTCCAATAGCATTTTCATAAGATTTGCGGAGCTGAAAAAATTGTCGAAATAAATATGATGCCATTTTCCCCAGAAATTTTCTGTAAGTTGTAGTACAACTTGTTCCCCTAGTAGAAGGTCTTGTTGTCGAATTTCTTTTTTTCCTTTATAAATGTCACATTTTAGAAGATAACCATTGGCACTGTCATCTAGACCTCAAGCCTTGATCCCCCATTTAGTTGGCTTTCCAGGAAGATACTGTTTAAGAAAAAATCTCCTCATGGAACCAATCATCGCCTCGTCCACAGCAAGTTCGCAGCCTGGTATGTATGCTTGTGTGAATTTATCCATCAGATCTAGAGCTGGTCTTGCTTTATACAGGATGTCAAAATCTGCACTTTGCTGGT
>Ga0131853_10014086_pt1 | contig 14650 bp, 13 predicted proteins | sample TergutLab28metaG_FD_92764 | JGI IMG/M metagenome (GOLD analysis project Ga0131853, IMG submission 92764) | Labiotermes labralis P1 segment gut microbial communities from Petit-Saut dam, French Guiana - Lab288 P1 (version 2) (version 2) | ecosystem: Host-associated > Arthropoda: Insects >... | reverse complement strand
TTGCAAGTTTGCATCATCAGCGTTTAACGCGCATCGTTGCCATATTCTTGTTTATCGTATTCTTTATCAATCAATAAAAGTCATTGTAAGTACAAACTTATTTTTGGTGGAAACAACTTTGGAGAGTTATTTCATGGTTTTGTTACTCTTGGATGTCTATACCAATGCAAATAGGTATGCTACCAGGTTCGAAGCCTACTAAACTAGCAAATGCCACCATGTTAAAACTCATTACCATCGTTAGTGTCAATATGATGCCTACAAATACTTTCCTCATCAAAAATCACCTCTTCTCCAAATGTTATTTCATCCGTAATTTTACGGATTACCGCTATCAGTTCTGCAAGCCTTTTTTTGTAACCATTATTAATCCATATTGTAAATTTATTTTCAAGCACCTTGCAATAACTCAAAACCCTATAATATTCATATTTTTCTATCAAATAAGGGATAGTTTTCTGTTCTATAAAATCTATCGAAGCGTCATCATTTATCGTGAGTAAATGAGACAGTGATTCAAAAATGAGTGTGTAATACTCATGTCCTTCTGTCTGCGGCTTTGTTTCAGATAGCAGTATCTTGGCTTTAGAAACTTCTTTTAACTGAATAAGGCAATAAATTTTCCAATACATGTTTTCCATGTAAAACCTATCACCTATTTCACAATATTCAAAGACTCGGTCAAAATAATTTATCGCTTCTTGATAGTCCTTTAACTCCAAACAAGCACACCCGTAATTATGCAGTGCAGCACTAATATGTATTTTGCTAGTGATGCCCAATGCTATTGATAGAGCCTTATCAAGAAACCGTTTTGCTCTGGTTGCTTGGCCGACGAAAACATAGTTTATAGCTAACGTACTGTAAATATATGTTCGCATTATGCTGCTTTTGTTGAGGTCAAATAAATTGTAAACCTCTTCTACCGTTCCAATTGCAAGGGTATATTTACCAAGCATCGAGTAGCATATCGCCAAATTAAAATCTAATATAACATCTCTTTCAGGCACAGATGCTTCAAGACTACGCGCTTTAAGGTAGTATTGCAATGCTACTTTAAAGTTCTGTTTATAAATATACAGCGACCCCATATTATAATTAAAATGATGCTGATTCTCTTCGGTTGCTTCCTCAATCAAAGGTGTTTCAGCTAGCAGCATCTCTTCTGCCAATGCAACCTTCGCTTCTGTCAATGCTAATCTAATTTCAAACATCCTATACAATGTATTTAAGTCCCGCTCAAATGGTAGCCTAGTGATAATCATCAATTCATCTTTATTTTTTCGGGCTTCGTCTAACTGCCTATTTCTAATTAAATCTTTCCATCTATACAATCGCTCTTTAAAATCCGTAAGCTCTTTAGTTGTAAACGGAGCCTTCTCAACACCGAAAAACTTCTTTGCAGCGGTGATATCTTCATCACTATAATCCCAATGCCCCTGTTCAACTCTGGTTACTTTAGTCCTTGCACAACTTAAAACTACCGCTAAATCTTTTTGTGTACAATTTGTAGCTTCTCTAAGTGCTTTAATCTTTTGGGTTGGAGTGAGTTGTGAATTATTCACCATGTCATCATCTTTTCTGCATTTAAATAATATAAAATACACAAAGAATTGTACACCACAAATGTCACATTTGCAAATATTTTCACGTATTTTAGGTTGTTATTTGATTTTTTTTGTATACTAATACACAAAGCATATGTATAAATCCTCAATACACCCTTACATAACCCTCTAGTTTGACACTTGCGTCACCTAAAAAACATCTTCAACTGCTACTAAACAGTGGATTGTTGCGTGTCAATATGATGGCCAATGAATACATATTTTTAGTTGTGCAACCTAGCGAAACTAGCAAAGGTTTGTTACACCACACATTTATTCTTTGATTTCTAAAAGTAAGACCCCTCAAAGCCAGGCACAAAGCCTGCTTGCGGAGCCACTTCCAGTTTTTTGGGTGCCAAAGTCAGGTTGCTTGTTGACAATATGTGTAGCGATGATGTAAGGAGTTACCAAAGATAGATTGGTACGTGCCCGCCCCCCACTGCATACAATAAAAGCATACATGCTGGCAATTTAAAATTGCTGAAGAGGGCGGCTTGCTATGCAGGGTGAAATCCTTCGTTTTCAAAATATATGCCTCACCTATCAGGCTGAAAATGGCGAAGTTGAGGCAGTCAAAGACATTAATTTTGTTGTAAATCAAGGGGAATTGGTTTCCATTATTGGCCCATCTGGTTGCGGCAAAACGACGTTGCTGTCACTTATTGCGGGGCTTGAAGCATATACCAGCGGCAAAATTTTTATTTGTGCACAAGAAATGAAAGGTGTAAGCCAAAAAACAGGATATATGTTGCAGAAAGATAATTTGCTGGATTGGCGCACGATTCATGCCAATGCGCTTTTGGGGCTTGAAATTCGTGGGCAGTTGACGGCAGAAAACGTTGAATATGTAGACAGCTTGCTAAAAGCTTATGGTTTGTGGGACTTTAGAAACAAGCACCCGCGTCAGCTTTCTGGTGGAATGCGCCAGCGGGTGGCACTGATACGCACGATGGCAGCCAAGCCCGATTTGCTTTTGCTGGATGAGGCTTTTTCGGCATTGGATTATCAAACGCGGTTGGTGGTTGCCGACGATGTGTGCAACATTTTAAAACGTGAAAATAAAACGGCGGTGATTGTCACCCATGATATTGCAGAAGGTATCAGCATGGCAGACCGTCTTATTGTGCTGTCGAAAAGACCTGGGCGGGTCAGGCTTGACATGAAGCTGGAATTTAACGGCACAGGGCTAGAGCGCAGAGAAGAACCCAAGTTCCGCGAGTATTTCAACTTAATTTGGAGGGAGATGGATGTCAATGTGTAATGGAATTTCCCCCAACCGGCAGGAGTATTTAAGAAAAACACGTGTGCGCAAGATAATTATACGCACATGCCAATGCGCGGTATTATTTTTTACGATTTTTTTATGGGAAGCGACGGCACGCCTTGGCATAATTGACAGCTTTATCATGAGCCAGCCCAGTAGGATTCTTCGTACGGTGGCAAATTTTCAAAATAATAACCTGTTGCACCATATTGGTATCACATTTTTAGAAACCATCATTGGCTTCACTTTAGGTGCAATAATTGGGATTTTTATCGCCTTTCTATTATGGCGGTCAACATTTCTGGCAAAGGTGGCTGACCCTTATCTTGTGGTGATAAATGCCCTGCCAAAAATTGCGCTTGGCCCAGTCATTATCATTTGGGTTGGTGCGGGAATGCAAGCGGTTATTGTAATGGCACTGGCGATATCCTTAGTAGTGACTATCATGGAAATGCTGAACGGTTTTAAAAACACAGATGCTGAACTGATAAAAATGGCGCGTACATTTGGTGCAAGCCGTTTACAAACATTTTTTAAAATTGTATTTCCGTACAATTTGCCCACGTTGTTTAGCTGTTTGAAAATTAATATTGGGTTGAGTTTGGTGGGTGTGATTGCGGGCGAATTTTTGGTAAGCCGCGCAGGGCTTGGGTATTTGATTGTGTATGGCGGTCAGGTTTTCCAAATGGATTTGGTCATGACCAGTGTGATTATTCTTGCCGTGCTTGCCGCGTTGCTCTATTGGCTGGTTGGGTTGATTGAATGGGCTGTCATGCGGGTTGTAAACAAAAAGGAGGCATATAAATGAAAACAAAGCTCACTTTACTACTGATTTTTATTCTAGTACTGGCATTGTTTACAGCGTGCGGCAATAATCAATCAACCGAGGCATTAACCACCGTACGCGTCAGTGAAGTCACACGTTCGGTATTTTACGCACCGCAATACGCGGCAATTGAACTCGGATTTTTTGAAGCAGAGGGCATTTCTATTGACTTGGTGACTAGCGATGGTGCGGACAGAGTAATGACCGCGCTGTTGTCTGGCGCGGCTGACATTGGCTTGTCTGGCCCGGAAGCGGCGATTTATGTATGGGCAGGCGGACGCACCGACTATGCCGTTGTGTTTGCACAGCTTACCCAACGGGACGGTTCTTTTCTTATTGCCCGCGAACCCATGCCCAACTTTACATGGGACGCCATTCGCGGCAGTCATGTTTTACCTGGGCGGCGGGGCGGAATGCCCTTTATGGTGTTGGAATATGTAATGCGCGGTCAAGGCATTCTACCAGGTGAAGATGTTGAATTTGACACATCTGTACAGTTTGGCGTGATGGTGAGTGCTTTTTTAGGGGGCACCGCAGACTTCGTTACGGCATTTGAGCCCGTTGCGTCAACGATAGAATTAGAGGGCAGGGGATATGTCGTCGCTTCCATCGGTGAAGCATCAGGAGACATTCCCTATACCGCATATTATGCACTGGGCAGTTTCATGGCGGATAATCCCGAATTAATCAAAGGTTTCACCCGCGCCATTACCCGTGGACAGCAATGGGTATATGACAACCCACCAGAAGTGATTGCAGAAGTCATTGCGCCGTTTTTTCCTGATGCAGACCCTGTCATTTTAGCCAGCGCAATTGCACGTTATAAAGAAATTGAAGCATACGCACGGTTGCCCATCGTATCAGAAGACGGCTTTGCGCGGCTGCAACGTGTAATGGACTCTGCTGGGGAACTGCCCGCCTATGCGCCTTTTGGGACGCTGGTGGATAATACTTTTGCACAATATGCCGCCGCGTCTTTAATGAATGCCAGCACATCGCCGTAAGTCAAATAGCCATACGATTTTTCTGTAGGCATAATGACGTTGCTATACTGGTCGTATAACAGACTATCTCTGATGGCATGAATTTCTTCGGCAGTCACAAGCCCCGGTAAATCTCTTGCAGTTGCGCTTCTCAGAGAATCTTCAATGCCGCCGGGCTTATAAAGCTTGAAATACAATTGAATATCAATATTTTTTAAATCCCGATAGTAGTCGCTGGCATAGCCTTTAGCGGCTTCTTCGGGATGTTTTGTTCTAAAATTGTCCCAGATGCCTGTGTTGTTATAAATATCTGTCAAAATATGAACAGCGTACCCTGTGCAAAGCGAGTCATTCGGGTTTTCACGCAAAAAATGGCTGACACATGCTTCCCAGCCTTCGTTGTCTGTCACTTGTCCCCATCTTTCATTGCTGACAGGGCATAGATGTGTGATTTTTTTTTGCGCACCAATATTGCCCATCCCCGCACTAACAAAACCTTTACGATAATGCACACCGTCAGGGGCGATGGAACCAAGCAGAAATAAATCGGAATCTATGCCTGGAAGCGAAACTATTTCAAGCAGTGATTTAGCAACAAGCAAATGTGTAAGCGGAAATGCCATAAAATCAACCCTCACTTATAGTCTTCTACTGTACTATGCATAAAATTCCTCTTTATGTAAATACCAAAACATTGTAGCATAAGTATGAAATTTGAACAAACGCAAAGGACTTTTTCTTGCAATTTTGTCACGAAGCGGTTAATCTTGCTAGATGAAGTTGTTACACGGTTTATTTTAGCCAACAAGGAGATTGATTGATGAACAAACTGATCCTGGAAGCATATGACTTGTTCAAAAATTGCGGCTTTCCATACTATGTTTGCGGAGGATTTGCCCTCGAGCTTTTTGCAGGCAAAACCCTGCGCGCGCATAGCGATTTGGATGTATCCGTATTCCATGAAAACAAAAGGGATGTAGTTACGCTTTTACAAAAAGACGGATGGAGCGTGTATAAACGCGTTTTTGAACCAGGGGGTATGGGCGGTATCACGCCTATTGCAGATGAAAATGACAGCAAGCTGGATGAAATTTGGGCGATATGGGCAGTGAAGCCTGGCAGCCATCTTATGCCTAAGCCAAGAGATGGTGAAACAGATATCTATGATTTTCAAATTTTAGAAGAAAAGCAAACAGATTTTAGCTTTATCGAAATAGTTTTAGACCATAGAGACGATAACCATTTTGTTTGCGGCAAGGATAAAGATGTGGTACGTACACTTGATAAAGCAATACTATATAGCGGAGGTGTGCCATATATGGCACCGGAAGTGGTGCTGTTTTTAAAATCTCCACAGGTATATACAACACATGAGATCCACAAAGAAAAAACACCTGCTGATTTTAAGGCAATAACACCATTGTTGTCAGATGAAAGCAGACAATGGCTCGTAGATGCAATAAAAACAGCGTACCCTGATGGGTATGGATGGTTGGATGAATTATTAATAGGAGGCATTTAAATGGTTCGAGATGCAGCCCTACTCCCCATCAGTCTATGTATGATAGTAAAAAACGAAGCGGCGTTTTTGAATATATCTTTAAAAAGTGTAGTGGACGCGGCAATTGTCAATGAAATCGTTGTGGTTGACACGGGTTCTACCGACAACAGTGCGGAAATTGCCAAATCCTATGGTGCAAAAGTGTTTGATTTTGAATGGATTAATGATTTTTCTGCCGCCAGAAATTTTGCCGCTGAATGTGCAACAAACGACTGGATATTATTGCTTGATGCCGACGAAGAAATAGACTATGCCGACCCGAAAGAACTCCAAAATTTTATTGTCAATCCAAGGCATATTGGCACTGCCCTGACGGTAGAACTGCTTGATAAATCGCACAACCACGCGGTGAAGCTATACAACCGCGAAACCCACCACCAGACAGGAAGCATTCACGAACAAGTCGTGCCTAGGGATTTTAATCTAAAAACAGTCATGTTGCAGACATCATTAAAATACAACCACTATGGCTATCTCCCCGAATACGGGAGGACGGCAAGCAGACTGGAACGCAATGAAAAGCTACTGATTTCCGCATTAGAAAAAGACCCGAATGACCCGTATCTGCTATTTCAGTTGGGCAAGAGTTATTTTTATGATAGCCGTGATTTGCAAAAGGCTTGCAAGTATTTTGGCGAAGCACTAGCCCAAAACCCTGCCCCCAAACTAGAGTATGTATACAATTTAGTAGAATGCTATGGCTATGCTCTAATAAACGCCGACAAAGCCGCCGAGGCACTTCAATTGCGTGAAAAATATCTTAAACATTATGAACTCGTCATTCCGTTTCGCTTTTTGTCTGGTCATATTTTTCAAAGCAATGCGATGTTTATCGAGGCGGTGGAGTGTTACGAAAGTTGTTTGGGCTCAAATGTAGAAGACTTTAGGGGAATCACCACATTCCTTTCCCATTATAATATAGGCGTGTTGTGCGAAGTGGTTGGCATGAAAAATGAAGCGGTACGCTGTTATGAAAAATGCGGGGACTATGCCCCTGCAAAGGCGAGATTGGCAGAGATGCGGGAGGGATAATGAGTGGAAATTAGGAAACTGAAACCCGAAGAGCATGTGCATTATGCGGGTATAAGCCATACCGTATTTTATGGTGACGAGCGGATAGACATCCGTGAAATGATGAAAAACCCATTAGATAATCAGGACAAAGCAGAAGCCGAACGCTGGGGATATTTTGACAATAACCACTGCTTACAAAGCGCGGTAACGGCCATCCCATACACTATCCGCATGAACGGAAAAGATGTAAAGATGGCAGGTATAGGCAATGTTGTCACCCGCCCGGAATATCGTGGCGCGGGGTGTGTTCGGCAAATTTTTGAAAATGTTTTTGCTGAAATGCTTGAAAAAGAGCAGGTTTTTTCATTTTTGTATCCGTTTTCCTATGCGTATTATCGCAAGTTTGGTTATGAAGTGGGGCTTAGCTACAACAGATGGAGTTTTCCACCTGCGCAACTGGCGCGGTTTCCATATCCCAAAAATATTGCGGCGCATCGGCCAGGCGATGATATTCAGCCGTATGCTCAAATTTATCGGGCATTTGCCAAAGACCGTAACTGGGCGGTAGTGCGTAGCCAAAAAAATTGGGACGATTTATTGGCACGTGACCCATACAAAAAATTAGAATTTACATTTTTGGTGCGTGATGATTTGGGCAACGGGATTGCATATATTTTATACGACTGTGTCAAAGGCGAAGTAGGGCATGTGGGTACGATGGAAATCAAAGAACTTTGCTGGGCAACGCCTGAAGGATTTCAACAAATGCTGGGCTTTATTGGCAAGTTAAGCCCAGAGGTTGAAACGGTCCATTGGCATAGCACCCCATGTGACGTGAATTTTCACGCCCTTTGTCCTGACCCATATGATGTAAGTTTGAATGTGCTTTCGTCTGGTATGGGGCGCATTGTGGATGTACAAGCTGGCCTTCAAACATTAATTGCGCCAACGGGCAGTGGTAGAGTTTATGTCGATATTGTGGATAAATACTGGCAAACAAACGCGGGAACATATGCAATTGAATGGGAAAGTGAAAACTTAACGGTAACAAAGCAGCCATCGGCAAGCCCTGATATGTCAACATCTGTGGAAACGTTGGCACAATTAATCACAGGATATTTATCCGCTAATGAAGCCATTTATAAAACATGTACCACAATGCATGGTGCATATGAAAACTTAAACGCACTCTTCCCCAAAAAGCAATTATATTTGGCCGAAAGGTTTTAAAGGGGGCAGATGCCCCCATTAGAAATGAGGAAATTGAATGCTTCAAGCAATAAAAGACCCCAAACAAAAAATGACTAGAATCAGAAACTTTTGCATCATTGCCCATATAGACCACGGCAAATCCACATTGGCGGACAGGCTCATTGAAATGGCAGGGGTGTTGACACAGCGCGAAATGCAAAGCCAAGTGCTAGACAACATGGATTTAGAACGCGAACGCGGGATAACCATCAAGGCACAATCGGTGCGTTTGGTGCATACTGCCGCTGATGGCAATGAGTACATTTTAAATTTAATTGACACCCCAGGGCATGTGGATTTTACCTATGAAGTCAGCCGTTCTTTGGCGGCCTGCGAAGGTGCGCTGCTTGTGGTGGACGCGGCACAGGGTATAGAAGCGCAAACATTGGCGAATGTATACCTCGCGCTGGATAACAACCTTGAGGTGGTACCGGTCATCAACAAAATAGACCTACCCGATGCCGACCCTGAAAAAACAAAGGAAGACATAGAAAATATAATCGGGCTAGACACCGAAAACGCGCCGCTTATTTCTGCAAAAAGCGCGCTGAATATCGACCAGGTGTTTCATAGCATTGTGCATTCGATTCCTGCCCCCATTGGCGACCCCGACGCGCCTTTAAAGGCGTTGATTTTTGACTCCATTTACGATGCTTACAAAGGGGTTATTGTTTTTGTGCGCATTGTCGATGGCAAATTAAAAAAAGGTGCCAGTGTGCGCTTTATGGCAACTGGAAAGCAATTTGAAATTGTGGAAACGGGCTACTTTGGCCCAGGCAAATACATCGCCGCCGATGAAATTTCTGCTGGGGAAGTCGGGTACCTTACGGCAAGTATCAAAAATGTACGTGACACGCGCATTGGCGATACCGTGACAGAGGCAGGGAATGTAACTGTCGAGCCGCTGCCTGGCTACAAAAAAGTAAACCCGATGGTGTATTGCGGTATTTTCCCAGCGGATGGCGCAAGATATACCGACTTGCGTGAGTCGCTGGAAAAACTGCAACTGAATGATGCATCATTGCAATTTGAACCCGAAACATCTATTGCGCTGGGCTTTGGTTTCCGCTGTGGTTTCTTAGGGCTTTTGCATTTAGAAATTATTCAAGAAAGATTAGAGCGTGAATATAATTTAGACTTAGTCACCACTGCCCCAAGTGTTATTTACAAGGTCCATCAAACCGACGGCGTTGTCATAGAGCTTTCTAACCCCGCCGATTTACCCAACCCATCAAAAATTGAATTTATGGAAGAGCCGATTGTCAAAGCGGAAATTCTACTGCCCACGGCATTTATTGGCCCTGTTATGGAGCTTTGCCAAGAACGGCGCGGTGTTTACTTAGGCATGGAATACATCGACGAAAGCCGTGCCACGTTGCGATACGAATTGCCGCTGAATGAAATTATTTATGATTTCTTTGACACGCTAAAATCCCGAAGCAGGGGATATGCTTCATTTGATTATGATTTAAAGGGATACGAAAAATCAGATTTAGTAAAACTAGATGTTTTAGTGCATCACGAGCTAGTAGACGCGCTATCGTTTATTGTTTTTTCAAAAACAGCCCAAGAACGTGGGCGTAAAATTGTTGAAAAACTAAAAAAGGAAATTCCCAGACATCAATTTGAAATTCCGCTGCAAGCAACAATCGGCAGCCGCGTTGTTGCACGTGAGACATTGGGTGCATTGCGCAAAGACGTGTTGTCCAAATGCTATGGTGGTGATATTACCCGTAAAAAGAAATTGCTTGAAAAGCAAAAAGAGGGTAAGAAGCGCATGAGAAACATCGGCTCGGTAGAGGTTCCACAGCAAGCATTTATGAATGTGTTGAAGTTGGACGAGAGTTAATGCAAAAAACTTTCACATGTGGGGTTTATATTCACGTGCCTTTTTGTGTGGCGAAATGTGCGTATTGCGATTTTTTGTCGTTTCCTATGGTGAATCCCGAAGCATATGTACAGCATTTGCTCAGTGAATTGTGTAACAGCGAATGGATGACAGGCAGTTATTGCATTGACACCGTGTATATTGGGGGAGGTACGCCGACGGCGTTGCCTTCCTTTTTGTTGTGCAAAATCTTAGATGCAGTGAAAGCTTTACCATTGTTGCCAGATGCGGAAATTACAGTGGAAGCAAACCCGGGTACATTAAGTTTAGAATATTTGCGCGACTTAAATGTGCATGGCGCAAACAGGCTAAGTCTGGGGTTGCAAACCACCCACACGCATTTGTTATCTGCAATTGGGCGGGGAAGAGCCATCCATTCTGACCTCGAAATTTTTATACAAAATTATCACCAAGCCAAAGCCGCTGGTTTTGACAACATAAACATCGACTTGATGTTTGCGCTGCCAAGTCAAACATTGCAAGAATGGCAAGAAACGCTGCAAGAAGTGGTTGCCCTATCCCCCCAACATATTTCCGCCTATAGTCTAACCCCAGCCGAAAACACCCCTTTGTTTGACGCACTGGAAAAAGGCGAACTCATCCTCCCCGACGACGAAACCGACCGCAACATGTATCATTATGCAAGAGAGTTTCTAGCCGATGCAGGATACATGCAGTATGAACTATCCAACTTCGCCAAGCCAGGCTTTGAAAGCCGCCACAACGTCAATTGTTGGAAGCGTGTGCCGTATATTGGCTTTGGGCTGGGTGCGCATTCCTTCGATGGCACAAATCGTTGGCATAATACCGAAGAGATGAAAGAGTATATCATTTCCCCGCAAAAAAAAGGCTTTCAATCCTTAACAGAATCAGAAGCCTTTGCCGAAAAAATAATCTTGGGGTTGCGGCTAACCGATGGTATCCTTGAAAGCGAAATCCCTGACCAGTACGCCGCAAAAGTGCAAACATTAATAACCGACGGGCTGTTAAAGCACGAAAATCAAAACATATGCCTGACTCCACGCGGAATGGATTTGGCCAATGTTGTTTTTACCGAATTTTTATAGACGTTTAGCTTATAAATCAAGCGCGGTATAAAGAGATTTGAACGCATGGTTACGGGAAGGGGGGCAATTGATAATTTTATCCACGCTTTCTGCGGTAGTATTCGCCAATGTATCTACGGTTAAGTCGTAGGTGTTTTGTGGGTTCAATTGTGGCAGTTGACGTTTGCTGAGGCCAATTTTTCGGTTGCCGCGTGTCTTCTCTCTGCGCTCTAGCTCTTCCGGCGGGCATGTGACGTGTACAAACAATACAGGATAATCATGCAGCAATTTGACCGCATGTTCCATTGTATCATTGATTGTTAATAGTACATGGTCAACAATCACATGATAGCCTAAATCTGAAAAAGATTTGATTGCATGATGCATTCCGTATATCGCGTTCAGCCTTGGGGTACATTTAGGATGCTTTTGAATCGGCGCAAAGTTCATAAATGTATCCACTTTTATTATAAAATAAGGCTCTGCAACCCGTTCCATAAGCTGTGTTTGTAGCGCACGTGCCAGTGTTGATTTTCCTGCACTGGATACGCCGTTAAGAAATATAATATTCCCCTTCTTCAATTTCAATCATTCCCTTTTCATGTCTACGCATTTGCATAATTTTCATTAATAAATTGAGCGTCTTTTGGGTGGATATAGTTTGACCCTGCGTTAATTTTAACGCCATCTGATTTTGCTTTCTTTACTATCCTTAAAGCCAAATCACGCATTTTATCTGTAAATGGTGTCGTGCAATCGCTAGAGAACATGATGACTCCACCAATTTCTTTTACAATGTCGTAAAAGCCATCAACATCCGTTTCATTGTCGTTTATGCCATCAAGGGAAATGTATTTTACATACAAATTTGTTTTGTCTGTCGGATATCGCCGTAGGTTGTCCACCACGATGTCGAAGCGATCATTCTTTTTTATTTTTTTGAATGTCTCACGCGTGCCTGCATCAAGGGATGTTGTAATGGTTGTTATTCTGCCGCTGTCCATTAGATGGGCTAGTTTTTCTCGGTATACAGACAAATTTGAAGTGAGGTCCAGCTTCCATTTTGTTTTTAAAAAGATATCAAGGATATCATCACAGTGCTTATTCACGGTTAGCTCCCCATTAGAAAGCTGGATAGTGAGCTCGGATGTATCAAGCTCTGGTATTGTTGCCAGTTGTTGCAATACTTCATAGACTGTGAATCCTTTTGCCGCATTTTTTGTGCGTTTTAAACTAGATTCTGCGAAACAATAAACACATCGGAAATTACATACATCACCTCTGTTGTCTGAAGTAAAGCTTAGTTTGTTTAGCTTTACTGATTTTCGCCAAAATCCTTCTTTAAGCATATGACAGCTTTGACATTTGTTTGGGCTGCCTAATTGTATCGCTTCAATGAGCTTTGTTGAGAACGTTTGCCATTGTTTGATGCGTTGCGGAATGGTTCCAGATGTTGCAACCATAGGCATTTTGCTAAAAACACAACAAGGAGAAAAGGATTTTTCGCGATAGGCCATAAAATTATCCATATATCTGCAACCTTTGCGGTATTCTAAATCTGCCTCAAGAAAATGAATCCGATGGGGAGGCAGCTTCTTTGCCAACATGCCTGGGACATATCCAGGGATGCTGTATGTGACCCAAACATCCGCATCTGGATAACGCTTTAAGGCTTCATCTATAGAGACGACATCATATTTGCCCATGATTTGAGGCTGGTATTTTTCGATATGGTCATCTCTTTCAGCAAAAATATCCGGAGCACCTGCAATGCTTATCCATTTGGCGATATTATTGGAAAAATGCGCTTCGCTTAAAATCCCAAAGAAAATATTAGACATAAAACTTATTTCCTCCCGACATGGTTCAATATTAAACCATTAAAACGCCAAAGCCTTCGACTATAATACGAATCGGTCGACGGCTTTGGCGATAGTTAGAAAAAATACTGATGAGTAATTAATTTGGACTTATTACAATCATTCCCAGATGGTTGGTTTCAATTTCTAAAAGTCCTGTGGCTACATTGTGATATGCATTGAGCGGGACTAGCCCCAGTGCATCCATCCCGAATGCTGCGGAATGCATTGCGTTATTTAGTGGAAGTGATATGGTGACGGTTGCATCCTCAAATGACCGAATAGATCTTGAGCCTACACTAATAGAGGGTTGGAATACCGTTGAACCCGGTATCAAACGCTCTGCAAAGCCTGGCATTTGGTCAAGTCTCACTTCTGAAATGCGGAATGTAATGTTGCTACTGTTTGCAATTGAAATAAACTGAGCCAGTGCATTTGAGTCAAGTGTAATGGTACCTTGAGGCAATGCAACCGATACGCCTATGCCAGCATTTGCAAGCTGATGCAATGCAGACCTTGATACCATTGCAGAAGATATATTCAAACCGCTTAAATCAAAAACTACAGTATCGTTATCTGATGCAATAATATTTCTGATGGTTGCCGCATTCATTTCAATGCCTGCCCGCCCACTAATCACGCGCACATTCATGTTTCCACCGCCAGCGGCCACAGGAATTGATTCCACAACGCGAGGGGTGGTTACATTGCTTTGGGGTACTGGTGGTGCTTCAAAGGTTGGGAAAGAAATCAATGGTGGTTGCCATGTTATTGGTGGGGTAGGGGGTAGTGGTGGTGGCTCTCCTGCCCCTGAGTCAGTTCCGGGAGGTGTGTCGGTTCCGGCAGGTGTGTCAGTTCCGGCAGGTGTGTCAGTTCCGGCAGGTGTGTCAGTACCAGCGGGAGTGTCGGTACCAGCGGGAGTGTCGGTCGCGGGAGTGTCGGTTGCGGGTGTATCAGTCGCGGGCGTATCAGTTGCAGGTGTATCAGTTGCAGGCGTATCAGTTGCAGGTGTGTCAGTTGCGGGTGTGTCAGTTGCGGGTGTGTCAGTTGCGGGTGTATCAGTTGCAGGAGTATCAGTTGCAGGTGTGTCAGTTGCGGGTGTGTCAGTTGCGGGTGTATCGGTTGCGGGAGTATCAGTTGCAGGAGTATCAGTTGCAGGTGTGTCAGTTGCGGGTGTATCGGTTGCAGGTGTGTCGGTTGCGGGTGTATCAGTTGCAGGTACGTCGCTATCTACGGGGTCAGAGTCTACTTCAGAGTCCGCTTCAGTGTCTGCGGGTTCAGAGTCTACTTCAGAGTCCGCTTCAGTGTCTGCGGGTTCAGAGTCTACTTCAGAGTCCGCTTCAGTGTCTAC
>Ga0131853_10014082_pt1 | contig 14652 bp, 13 predicted proteins | sample TergutLab28metaG_FD_92764 | JGI IMG/M metagenome (GOLD analysis project Ga0131853, IMG submission 92764) | Labiotermes labralis P1 segment gut microbial communities from Petit-Saut dam, French Guiana - Lab288 P1 (version 2) (version 2) | ecosystem: Host-associated > Arthropoda: Insects >... | reverse complement strand
GACGGATTGTCAGGGTTATGTTGGGTTGATTGCCAATGGGAAGTATCATGAGGCTTTGGCTCTTGTTAAGGATAAAATCCCCTTGCCAGCCAGCATTGGGCGGGTTTGCCCGCATCCTTGCGAAGAGGCTTGCCGCCGCCAACTGGTCGAAGAACCTATATCAATTGCGGCCCTGAAGCAGTTCGTGGGGGACATGGGCTTGACTATCGGTACCGACGCTGATGAAGCCGGGCAGAGCAGTGGCAAGAGTGTCGCCATAATCGGAGGTGGTCCCGGCGGGCTTTCTGTGGCTTATTTTCTGCGGCAAATGGGGCATGATGTTTCGATTTATGAGCAAATGCCCGAAATGGGCGGGATGCTTCGATATGGCATTCCTGAATATCGCCTGCCAAAGGCTGTGCTGGATGAGGAAATTGCTGCAATTTCAAAGATGGGCGTGATCTTTCATAATAATGTTCGCATTGGCGAGAGCATTACTTTTGGCGAGCTGCAAAGCCGCTATAACGCGGTGATTGTCGCTATTGGGGCTTGGGCCAGCATGGGTTTGGGTTGTGCAGGTGAGGATTTGGACGGAGTTATCGGTGGGATTGACCTGCTTCGTGATTCAGCCATGGGCAAAGCCAATTTGAGCGGCCGCGCCGTCGCCGTAGTGGGTGGTGGCAACACCGCTATGGATGCATGTCGTACAGCTATCCGGCTTGGAGCGACGCATGTTTACAACATATATCGCCGCACAAAGTCTGAAATGCCTGCCGAGCAAATCGAAATTATCGAGGCTGAGGAAGAGGGTGTGATTTTCAAGAATCTCACGAATCCTATTGAGATAGTGGGGCAGGGCGGCAAGGTATCGGCGGTGCGCTTGCAAATTATGGAGCTTGGAGCCCCTGACGCTTCGGGCCGCCGTGCGCCCGTACCTGTTGAGGGAGCTGAGGAGCTGCTGGATGTTGATGTGGTCATCATAGCGATAGGGCAAGGGGCGAATATAAGTGGGCTGGATGCCCTTGAGCTTACGCGTCGCGGTAATATCGCCGCCGACGAAGCCAGCTTTGCGACGAATGTAAAAGGCGTGTTTGCCATAGGTGACGCTACGAACAGAGGAGCGGATATCGCAATTTCCGCAATCGGCGAGGCTAAAAAAGCTGCTGCTGTTGTTGGCGGCTACTTAAACGGCGAAGCTGTCACGCATAAAGCCCCATATCTCGTGAAGTCCGACAAAACTGCCGAGGATTTTGAAGGCGAACAAAAGCAGCCCCGTATGAAAATACCGCATCGTGACGCCGGTGTTCGCAATAAGGACTTTAAGCCCGTAAACTTACCTATTTCGGAAGAGGATGTACGACGTGAGGCCAATCGCTGCCTGGAATGCGGATGTATGGATGTGTTTGAATGCAAGCTGCTGGAATATGCCAATCAATATGATGTCCGGCCTGAAAAATACGCAGGTGCAGTTAAAACCGCCCCGCGCCAAAGCGATCATCCTAATATCTATTATGACCCAAACAAATGCATACTCTGCGGACTTTGTGTGCGTACCTGCGATGAGTCTGTGGGTGCCGCCGCCTTCGGGCTGGCAGGGCGTGGTTTTGAGACGATTGTCGCCCCCTCTCTGCTCGGTTCGCTTAATGATACCGAATGTGTATCATGCGGGATGTGTGCTGATGTATGCCCGACGGGCGCCATGAGCGAGCGACAGTTTATCCAAAAGCAAGTGCCTCTTGCCGAACAAACTACTGAGACTATTTGCACGGGCTGCTCGATGGGCTGCCAATCCCGATTGAAGACGCATGGTAGCGTGATTTTGCGCAATCTGCCCCATAGTGATGATTCGTTTCTTTGCGATAATGGACGCTTTGGTTTTGAGAGGAATATGCCGCAAAGCCCTAAAATTAACGGTGATATAGCTACGATTGAGCAAGCCTCTGAGTTCATAAATGAAAAGATGCTCGGCGAGAATGAAAGCATCGCAATTACAATATCCGCGCGCCATACCAATGAAGAAATAGCCGCAATCAAAGATTATGCTGAAAAGAAATTGAACACCTCTAACATATTCTCGTTTGATTTAACGGACGGCGGCATTGGTGACAGCTTGCCTGTCGCAGAGGTAAACGAAATTGATAGTGCTGAGACGATTGTTGTGTTATCCCCCGTAACGCTTATCCAGAACCATGGTGTGGCTGCTATGTGTATCAGAATGGCAGTAAACAGGGGAAGTAGACTGGTTTTGGTGTCCAACGAAGATAGCTTGCTGGATAATTTTGCGGATGTAAAGGTTGATTCTGTAGGAAAAATCCCTGCCATTAATGGGGGCTTTGTGTGCGTGGTTGAGAAGGATAAGATTACTGCTACTGATATTGATGCTTTGAGGAATATAGGTGGCGGTAAGGCGATTGAGCTGCTGAAAGGCGCGAATGCTAAAGGGCTTGAAAATGCGGGGGTAAGGCCTGCGAGCGAGCTTGTTTGCGCGATTAGCGGCGGTAAAATTCGTGGCTTGATCTCCTTTGGTGAGCCGGATATTATTGATCATGATGAGCTCGATTTTCTTGTCGTTATCCCTGAAGCGGGATATGGAGAAACCGAAGGTAGCATGACGAATATTGACGGCAAAACGCAGATGATCAGGAGGGTTGCGGCTGTTGTTTCGCCTGTTTTGAAACTGTGGGGTTAGCCTGCAACTGTAGCTATACGATGTTGTTTTTGGTTTATCTCATATTTGCATCAGGCGAAGAACGGGGGCAATGATTCATGGATTTAAACATGAAAACAGAAAGCGAAAGGCAACGGGCACTTCATATGTTTAACAAAATGGCAGAGAATTACGATACACACAAACCGGATTACCCGGAGGAAATAATTAAAGCGATTGTGAATAAAGCGAATCTGACCGCCAAATCAAAACTGCTTGAAATAGGTTCGGGAAGCGGCAGAGCTACTTCGCAATTTGCGAATATTGGATTCGAGATGGTATGTGTTGAGCCCGGCGCTGATTTAATTAAAAAAGCAAGAGCGAAACTGAGCGACAAGAACATAAAATTTGTTGCATCGAGCTTTGAGGACTACTCTGCCCCGCCTGACTACTTTGATGCGATTATTTCCGCCCAAGCATTTCATTGGGTATCCCAACCACAAGGTTATGAAAAGTGCTCAAAAATACTAAAAAAAGGAGGGTATTTGGCGCCATTCTGGTATATTGAACTTTTCGGCGATACTGATTTGGATAGAGATCTTTGGGCCATTATCAATAGATACGACTTATTTGTGTCTTGTATGTTGGAAACAAATTATGCCAAACGAATGGAATCCATTACCACAAAGATTGTTTCCAGCAACTTGTTTTCAAAGCCCGAAATAATTCATGCCTATTTAGATATGAATTATACCGCAGATGGATATTTTAATTATCTGACTACTGATTGCCTTGCCAATCGCCCTGAAGAGGAAAAACAAGCCTGTCGCAAAGAGCTAATAACATTAGATGATAAGTATAACGGAATAAAACGGCGTTATACATGTGAGCTTTATTTAACGCAAAAATTATAAAGTGCATAGTTTAGAGGTGAGCGATTAGAAATCGCCATTACGATTGGAATAAACCCACCGCAAGCTCATTAGCTTGCGATGGGTTTTATTATTTGCGTGAGGAATATCTCCAAAGGACAAGTCATATGCTTGTACAAACGCACAAAGGAGAGATTCCAATGAACTTCCATGTTAGCCCAATTGAAGCTGTACTTAAAAAACTCAGGACAAGCTCCACAGCAGGCTTATCCGCCCAAGAGGCGGCCACGCGCAGGAAACAGCATGGCAAAAATCGACTTGATGAACAAAAGGACAAGCCTCTGATCATTCGTTTTTTTGCGCAGTTTAATGATTTTATGGTGATTGTACTGTTACTGGCGGCGGGGCTTAGTTATGCTGTGTCGCTGATAGCGCATGATGGCGAACCTACTGATGCTATTATTATTTTGGCGATCATATGCCTTAATGCCGTGCTGGGGCTTGCGCAGGAATCACGTGCCAAGCGAGCTTTGCAGGCTCTTAAATCTATGACGAGTCAGCAAGCCAAGGTCGTGCGAGATAACCATGTTGCTGTGATTGCTGCCGAGGATTTGGTGCCGGGGGATGTTGTACTGCTGGAAGCAGGGGATGTTGTGCCTGCTGATATGCGGTTGATATCCACTGTCAATCTCAAGGCTGAGGAATCTGCGTTGACGGGCGAATCTGTGCCTGCTGAGAAGGATGCGGCTGCTCTTTGTGATGCAGGGTCTACGGCTGCCGATATGCGCAATATGGCTTTTGCGTCATCTGCAATTGTATACGGCCGTGGCCGTGGGGTCGTCACTGCGACGGGCATGGATAGTGAAATGGGCAAAATCGCCGCTCTCATAATGTCTGAAAAATCCCCGACGACACCACTTCAGCAAAAGTTGGCGCAGACCGGCAAAATGCTTGGTATGGGTGCACTTGCAATCTGCACATTGATTTTTATAATCGGCATGGTGCGCCAAATCCCACCGATGGAAATGTTTATGACGAGTGTATCGCTGGCTGTGGCAGCCATTCCTGAAGGGCTTGTCGCGATTGTCACGATCATGCTGGCGATTGGTGTGCAGCGCATGGCCAAGCGCAACGCCATCATTCGCAAGTTGCCTGCTGTAGAGACGCTTGGAGGTGCTGACGTTATCTGTTCGGACAAAACGGGCACGCTCACACAAAATCGCATGGAAATTGTTGAGGTATCTAACGGCCGCATCCCTCTAGCCCTTGACAGCGATGAAGCCATAGGCATCTTGAAGCTGGGCACGCTGTGTAATGATTGCTTTGCCGATGACGGAACAGACCCTATCGGAGACCCTACTGAAATCAGCTTCGTGGCGGCTTTGCGTAATGTCGGCATATATAAAAAGCGTCTTGATGCCCAAATGGAACGCATTGGCGAGATACCTTTTGACTCTGCTCGCAAGTTGATGTCTACCATCCACAGGGCTGATGATGCTCTGTTGATGATAACAAAAGGTGCACCTGATGTACTGCTGGACATTTGCACGCATTATCTCGACGACGGTAAGACGGTGGAGCTTAGCGCCCGTAAGCGCGATGAAATCCTGCGGCAAAACAGCAGTATGGCAGGTCGAGCACTACGTGTGCTGGCTGTTGGTATGAAAACTCTGGAAAACACCAATGCAACCGAGGATGGCATGATTTTTGTCGGCCTCGCAGGTATGATTGACCCGCCGCGCCCTGAAGCTCGCGAAGCTGTGCAAACCTGCATTGAGGCGGGCATCATGCCCGTGATGATCACGGGAGATCATGCGCAGACCGCGCTTGCCATAGCCCGCCAAATCGGCATAGCCCGCCCTGCGGATCATGCTGTCACAGGCGAGCAACTCGCTGTTATGGAGGATGACGAGCTTGCGGAAATCGTTGAGGATTGCCGTGTGTTTGCCCGCGTCACACCCGAGCATAAGGTGCGTATCGTTAAGGCGTTTCAAAGCCGGGGAAGGGTGGTTGCGATGACGGGCGACGGCGTGAATGATGCACCCGCACTCAAGGCTGCCGATATCGGATGTGCCATGGGTATCAACGGCACGGACGTCGCCAAAGGGGCGGCGGACATTGTGCTTACTGATGACAACTTCGCGACAATTGTCCACGCCGTGCGGGAAGGCCGCGGCATATTTGCCAACATTCGCAAAGCTGTGCATTTTCTTCTATCCAGTAATATCGGCGAAATAATCACGATTTTCGTAGCCATCCTAATGGGCTGGCCCACGCCCTTGCTCGCGATACATCTGCTCTGGGTGAATCTCGTGACGGATTCCCTGCCCGCAATCGCGCTCGGGCTTGACCCTGCTGAAGCCGGCATAATGCGCCGCCCGCCGCTAAGCAGCCGTACCGCGCTGTTTGATGGCAGGCTGTGGCAGCGCATAGTCTTGGAGGGCGCGATGATTGGTATGCTGTCTCTGCTGGCGTTTGCCATAGGCATGACGCATTTCGGCAACGTCACCCTTGCTCGCACTATGGCCTTTGCAACGCTAAGCATCTCCCAGCTCGTACACGCCTTTAACATGCGCTCGGAAAAATCTATCTTCAAAATTAGAATTTTTGAAAACCGTTTCTTGGTCGGCGCGTTTTTTATAGGCTTGGGTCTGCAAGCCGCTGTGGTGAGTATTCCGGCCGTTGCTTCTGTCTTCCGTGTAGCCCCCATGGGAGGCGCACCATGGCTTACGGTTTTAGGGCTGTCCGTGATGCCGATTATTATTGTTGAGATTGAGAAATTCCTGCTTGCTCGTACGGGCGCAGAGACCCATACTGCTACGGAGTAGCTTTTGCAAGGAGCGAAATTACGAAGCAACCCGGAAATTTCCGGGTTGCTTGTGTGCTATGCTGTGCTCCAATCCAAGATGAAATCTTTCTTACGATTTGATAGAGGCAAGGCACTTGCCTAGCGGCCATTTTTGTGCTAAAATGTATACAATCACGAAAGAGGATGTGAAAAGTAAATGCATATTAAGTCAGCAAAACTAATATTCTACATTTCCCATGCATCCTCCCTAAAAGACAAGCGCCAAATATGCCGCAAACTGATTGACAAAGCGCGGCATAAGTTCAATGCCTCCATAGCGGAAGTTTGTACACAGGACTTTCATCAGACGCTTACTATCGGTATTGCAATAGTTGGCGGCGAGATGGCGTTTTTGCAAAAATTCATGGATGAAATAATCCGCTTTATGGAAGAGGTGGCGGAGATATTGGGAGCTGAGCTTACGCAGATAGACGTTTATTGATACATAGGAGGAAACCGTGGACAACACAATCTTCAAAAAATTAAGAGCCAAACCGGGCATGACGGCGGCTATCATATGCGCCTGTGAAAATTATCCAGATTATGAATGGCTCACGAAAAAGAGCAGAGCAGGGCATGACTTCGTGCATCTGTTTATATCCAATAAAGCGGAATTTGAGCAGCGCTTTAAAACCGCCGCCGATATCACAGCCGAGGGCGGCTTACTGTGGGTGTCCTACCCCAAATCTGATAAAAACAAAAAGTATGACATAAACCGTGACAGTCTATGGCGCCTGGCAATCGCGGCAGGATGGCATCCTGTGGCACAGGTATCATTGGATGAAAAATGGTCTGCTGTGCGAATGCGGCCTAATGAGCCGGGAGTGGTGTATGAACATCCCAAAAATGTCAAACCCAATCTCAATCCTGACAAACCCAAAACAAACGAGGCTGATTAAATGAGCGGCGAAATCCTTATATCAATAGCGGCGGCACTGATTCTATGGAACATTATAACTTTTGCCCTATACGGCATAGATAAGCAAAAAGCTAAAAACGCCAAGCGGCGCATAAGTGAAACCCATCTTCTGGCTTGTGCTTTTTTAATGGGCGGAGTGGGTGCGCTTTTAGGCATGGTGGTTTTTAGGCATAAAACAAGGCGGCTGAAATTCAGGCTGCTGATACCCACGTCAATAATCACGAATGCCTCAGCCGTAGCCGCCTTTGTTTTATTCATCTGTTAATAACAATATTGCTGCCAAAAACAGCATATCCTGCATGTCGTTACTTGCCCGCGTGTTTTGCGGGCTCGCTTTAGTCGCGGGCTCATCAATACTCGCCGCAAAGATCTCCTTGCCCGCAGACACCCCCTCGCTCTCCAAAAACTCACGAAAAGGCTCGGGGATTTTATTCATATCAACATCCATAAAAGCACCCTCTTTACTGTTCTGTTGATATCTTATGACGGAGCGGCAAGTCTGATTCATCATGTCGTCAACTCATAATTAAGTCATCTGTGCTCGGGTATTTCTTACGACACTTGGCACAAAAATAAACCGGGCGGTGCACACCCCGGAGCCGTACGTTGTCATCAATTTTTCGGTTTTCAGCAAAGGTGCGGGAGATTAATAATTGCCCCTACAAATTACAAGTCCGCCCACATTGCTATGGGCGGACTTGTAATTTTGATTCATTTTATTTGCCGTCAACTTTAGACATATGCACCATCAAGTCAACCAGCTTGGAGGAATAACCCCACTCGTTATCATACCAAGCCACCAGCTTGACGAATTTATCGGTAAGCGCGATACCGGCGTCTGCATCAAAAATGCTTGTGCAAGATTCGCCGATAAAGTCCGAAGAAACTACCTTGTCCTCGGTATAAGCCATAATGCCTTTAAGCTCACCTTCGGCAGCCTTTTTGATGGCATCCTTGATTTGTTCATACGTCGCAGGTTTTGCCAGCGCGACTGTTAAATCCACTACGGACACATTCATCGTCGGTACGCGGAAAGCCATGCCTGTCAGTTTGCCTTTGAGCTCAGGGATAACAAGCCCTACGGCTCTGGCCGCACCCGTTGAGGATGGGATGATATTGGCAGAAGCCGCACGGCCGCCGCGCCAGTCCTTGTTAGATGGGCCGTCTACTGTCAATTGCGTCGCCGTCATGGCGTGTACCGTTGTCATAAGGCCTTCGGTGATGCCGAAGTTATCGTTAATGACTTTCGCAAGCGGCGCAAGGCAGTTTGTGGTGCAGCTTGCGTTTGATACGATTTTCATATCGGATGTATATTTATCGTGGTTTACACCCATAACGAAAGTGGGCGTGGCATCGTCCTTGGCTGGGGCAGACATCACCACTTTTTTTGCACCGCCCTTAAAGTGCGCCGCCGCCGTCTCCTGTGTCAAAAATACGCCTGTGCAATCAAGGATGTACTCCGCGCCAGCATCTGCCCATGAAATCTCTGCAGGGTCTCTCTTATCAAAAACGGTGATGGCTTTTCCGTTAACCACGAGCTTGCCGCCTTTTACCTCAATCGTGCCTTGAAATTTGCCATGAATAGAATCATAACGTAGCATATATACCATATACTCCAAATCAATGAAAGGGTCATTAATAGCGACCACATTCACATCATTTCTGCCGATAGCAGAGCGAAAAGCCAGACGCCCAATGCGCCCAAATCCATTAATTCCAATGTTTGCCATTTTATTTCCTCCTCGAGATAAGTTTTGCCAAATTTGGCCTACTTTTAAGTATACCATATTTTATGAAAATTACAAAATATTTTTTTGATTACATTTTAATATAAATGAAATATTACAAAACCTCTTTTATGTGTTATAATATGTAGGGGCGAATATTTATCGCCCGAATAGGGGGCTTGCGATGAAAGCGGTATTGCAAAGGGTGCAGAGGGCTGATGTCACTGTTGAAGGTGCAGTGATTGGCGCGATTGACAGGGGTTTATTGGTGTTTTTGGGTGTGTGTGCGTTAGACGATGAGGCCTGTGCTGACTATCTCGTCAAAAAAATCAGAGGCCTGCGCATTTTTCCTGATGAGAACGGCAAATCTAATCTTTCGATTGCCGATATCGGCGGCGAAATCCTGATAATATCCCAATTCACTCTGTATGCGGATACCAAAAAGGGCAATCGGCCCAGCTTTATCGAGGCCGCCCCTCCCGAGCAGGCTAATTCTTTGTATGAATATTTTATTGCCCAATGTCGAGGTGAGTTTTCCAAAGTGGCATGCGGGGCTTTTGGGGCAAGCATGAAAATTAGCCTAATTAATGACGGGCCTTATACGATTATTTTGGAAACACCATAATATTTGGGAAAGGAGGAGTCGGCATGGATGGCAATAAAAAGGCAAAAATAAAAAGCTCTTTATTATGGCGTATAGCAATGGCCGTTTCTTTGACGGCTGTGGTAGCGTTTGGGGCAGCGTTCGTTTTTTTTGCTGTTGAATATTATCATTATTGGCGCGATGGGCAGACGGCGCAGGAAAATGCGGAGATTATGCAGGTGGTTTTTTCTGTTGATGATTTAGATGATTTGGTATCAGCTTGGCTGGTCGCATCTGACGACGAGACACCGCCCCTGCTCTCGTTTGCTCCTGTGGATGCCAATGGCCAACAGGGTAGTGGCGAGCAGCAAAACAGGGAGGATAGCGGCCCTCCGCCTGTTCAGCAAGCACGCGCAGTATCCAATAATCCCGATATTATTGGTTTTATCCGTATCGCCGGTACGCGTGTAGGCGATTCAATAGTGCAAGGCCGCGATAATGATCATTATCTCTATCATGATGTGTTTAATCGCCGCAATGCCGCAGGTGCGTTGTTTATGGACTATCGCAACCGCCCTGACTTTTCTGATCGTAATACCATCATCTACGGTCACAATATGAATAACGGTACGATGTTCCATGATTTGCGCCATTTTAGACAGTTTTCATATTTTGACAGCCGCCGCCATATTACTGTTATAGCGGACGAACATATCCTTATATATGAGATTTTTGCCGTATTTACAACGCACATTGATTTTGACTATATCCGAGTAAATTTCAGTAATGATGCCGAATTTCAAGCGTTAATCAATGAAATGCTTCGCATATCACATTTTAACACAGGCGTAAGGCCGACCTATGATGATAGAATCTTGGTTCTGTCAACATGCCTTGGAGGGTCTGCCGGCCAAGATTATCGCATTGTTGTCGCAGGCAGGTTGATTACACCTTTTCCTGTTCCTGAGCCGGAGCCTGATATCGAATGTGGCACTGAGTATGACATTGAGTATAATACTGACGAGTGCGAAGAAGAATACGTTGAGCAAGATGACGAATACGAAGCAGGAGAAGACGATGGAACGCAATAGCTTGAAAAGCCGCATACAAGCGGCTTTTTCGCTTTATTTTTACACATAAGAAAATAATTGCTTTTTGGCATTTTTTTGGTTGAAAAAAGGATTGAGTTATGGTATTATAAGGAAACCTTTAAATGCAGTGAGGGGGGGATGGATATGAATGACGTTTTTAAAGAGCAGCTGGTCAAAAAAGCAAAGCGTGCCAAAGATCGTATTTTCTCAGTTGGTATCATTGTCAATGCAATTATCATTTTTATTATCTACTTAGGTGTCGCTTCTCTTATTCCGGTTTTGCAGATATTTGTGCCATTTATCTTTGTTATGTTGATTTTGGCCTGCTGGCATCTGATCAGGCGGCGTAATCAAGAATTTGAATATGCCATCACTAATAACGAGATTGATATCGATGTGATTATCAGCAAAAGCCGCAGAAAGAGAGTATTTAGCGGATATATTCGCGATATAGAGGCTTTTCGCCCTCTGGGAAGCTCAGAATTCGAGCACACATTCTCGCAAGTGCAGGCAGAAAAAGATTTTTCGTCAGGGCGGCCCGAGGTTGTGCGTTATGAGTTTGTAGCTAATTTTCAAGGCCAAAAAATGCGTATTGTTGTTGAGCCTAATGAGGATTTACTGGCATCTTTTAAGAGTCATTTAAAGCGAGGGATATCCAAATTCAATTAATTGATATATTATTTGAGGGAGGTAGTTTGAAATGGAAAAGATTCTAAAAGAGGGGCTTACCTTTGACGACGTACTGCTGATTCCGCAGGCGTCTGAGGTTTTGCCTGACGCGGTGGATATCTCCACATACCTTACAAAGGGCATAAAGCTGAATGCCCCAATCATATCCGCGGGCATGGATACCGTTACCGAGTCCCGTATGGCTATAGCTTTGGCGCGCCACGGCGGCCTTGGTATTATCCATAAAAACCAAAGTATTGAGGAGCAGGCCGTTGAAGTTGATAAAGTTAAACGCTCCGAGCACGGCGTTATTACAGACCCTTTCTCTCTTTCTCCGAATCACTATGTCTATGAGGCTGATGAGCTTATGGCGCATTATCGCATCAGTGGTGTGCCTATCACGGAAAATGGCCGCCTCGTTGGTATTATTACAAATCGTGATATTCGTTTCGAAACAAATCATTCTAAAAAAATCTATGAGGTTATGACAAAAGATAAGCTGATTGTCGCTCCAGAGCATACCACATTGGAACAGGCAAAAGAAGTTATGACCAAACACAAAATAGAAAAATTACCCATCGTTGATGATAATTTCGAGCTTAAAGGCTTGATAACAATCAAGGACATTGAGAAAGCCATAAAACACCCCAATGCTGCCAAAGATGAGCAAGGGCGCTTGCTTGTAGGCGCGGCTGTTGGTGTCACGGGGGATTGCTTGAATCGTGTTGAGGCGCTGGTGCAAGCTAAGGTTGACATCATTGTTGTTGACACAGCTCATGGCCACCACATCAATGTCATCAATAAAGTGCGCGAAATCAAAGCTGCTTATCCCAATATCGCGCTTATGGCAGGTAATATCGCCACGGGCGCGGCCGCGAAGGCCCTGATAGAAGCGGGCGCGGATGCGATAAAAGTCGGCATAGGGCCGGGCTCTATTTGTACGACGCGCATTATCGCGGGCATCGGTATGCCGCAGGTTACTGCCATCATGGATTGCGCGGCGGCGGCGAAGCCTTATGGCGTGCCTATTATCGCCGATGGCGGCATCAAGTTTTCCGGCGATGTGGTTAAAGCTCTTGCGGCCGGGGCTGGTGTGTGCATGATGGGAAGTATGTTTGCGGGCTGCGAGGAATCTCCGGGCGAGACAGAGTTGTTTGCAGGGCGTAAATACAAAGTCTATCGCGGTATGGGCAGCCTGGCGGCCATGGAAAAAGGCGGTAAGGACAGATATTTCCAAACCGAAAGCACGAAGTTTGTGCCTGAAGGTGTTGAAGGGCGTATTTCATTCAAAGGCCCTGTGGGTGACACTATTTACCAAATCATCGGCGGCTTACGCTCAGGCATGGGCTATTGTGGCTCAGCTTCAATCAAAGATTTACAAGAAAAAGGCCAGTTCGTAAAAATCACGGCAGCAGGTCTGCGTGAGAGCCATCCGCACAATATCCAAATCACTAAAGAAGCTCCGAATTACAGCGTGGAGTACTAAATGAGCTTAAATCTAACAGCATTCCAATTAAAATTAATCGCTCTAACGGGCATGACAATTCAGCACATAGCCATTGTCTTTTCTGATCGGCTGCCTATAGTGCTTCAATTTCCCATGCAATTGGCAGGAGGGATGACATTCCCAATATTGGCCTTTCTGCTAATAGAAGGCTATCGTAACACTTCCAGCATAATAAAATACTTGATGCGGCTGTACATCTTTGGTGCAATTGCTCAAATTCCCTTTATGCTGGCATTTGGCGTATTGGCATTCAACATCATGTTTACTTTGGCCGTGGGCCTGACAATGGTAGTGCTGTATGACAAAATCAAGCATAGGGCATTGTTTTGGCTGATATTTTTCCCGGTCGTTTTTGCTACATCAATATTTGATTGGCCTATCATTGGCGTGGCAATGATATTGATGTATCACATCTTGGAAGGCGAATATCGCCGCCGCACAGCCCCTGCCGCATTCGGAGGGCTGGCATTGCTTTTTATCACGCACATCCCCAATTTTATGTACACGGGGCGTATAACGCCCGTAATGCTTTTCCCCGTGGGATGTATGCTGGCAATGCCGTTGAATTGGGCGTATAATGGGCGGCGCGGGCGCAACTGGAAGATGCTGTTTTACGCGTATTACCCTGCACATTTGACTGTACTGGCAGGTATCGCCTTTTTCATGGGGCTTACGGATTTTAGTATAATTACTGATTTATTGTATATTTAGGAGGATTAAATATGCTACAAGAGCGCGTAGAAATAAAAGATTATAACGAGTTTATTGAGCAGGCCGCAAGCCATTTTCGAGCTGTAGTTGGTGAAAAAAGGGCTTTGCTGGCTCTATCCGGCGGGGTTGATTCGATGGTATGCGCAGCATTAATGTCAAAGGCCATTGGCAATAAATTGACTTGCATTTTTGTTGACACAGGCTTGATGAGACTGAATGAGGCGCAAGAAGTAGCTAAAATGGTTAATGACAACTTCGAAGCCAAATTTATCAGCGTAGATGCCGAGGCACGATTCCTATCCAAACTTGAGGGCGTGACTGACCCCGAAACTAAGCGCAAAATCATAGGTGAAGAGTTCATCCGCGTATTCGAAGAAGAATCCGCAAAGCTGGGGCAGATTGACTTCCTCGTGCAAGGCACTATCTACTCCGACGTTATCGAAAGCGGAACAAATGGCGGCGATCTGGTTAAAAGCCATCACAACGTAGGCGGCTTGCCCGAAGACGTCAACTTCAAAGAAATCCTCGAGCCGTTGAAATTCTTCTACAAGGATGAAGTGCGCCAACTGGGGCTGGCTCTCGGCCTGCCTCGTTCTATGGTGTATCGCCAGCCGTTCCCCGGCCCGGGCCTGGCTATACGCGTAATAGGCGAAGTCACCAAAACCAGGCTGGACACCTTGCGCCAATCGGATTACATCTACCGCAACGAAATTGCATCAGCAAACCTCGACATATGGCAATATTTCGCCGTACTGACAGACCTAAAAGCGGTAGGTGTCAAAAATCATAAGCGTACTTATGGCAGCGTCTTAGCTCTGCGCGCAGTTCATTCCAAAGACGCCATGGAAGCTAGTTTCGCTCATATACCCTATCCTGTTTTGGAGAAAATCACCGCGAGGATTACTACGGAGGTTGAGGAAGTTACGAGAGTTGTGTATGATATTACCCACAAGCCGCCTGGGACTATTGAGTGGGAGTAATCAAACTGACGTAAAGAATGTTGATTTTACAGGGTTTGTAGCCTGTCGATAACTGCCGTGGCAACAATTTGGCAACATTGCTTATAAATCCATATGAAAAGAGCTAACTGGTTTTGAAT
>Ga0131853_10014079_pt1 | contig 14653 bp, 15 predicted proteins | sample TergutLab28metaG_FD_92764 | JGI IMG/M metagenome (GOLD analysis project Ga0131853, IMG submission 92764) | Labiotermes labralis P1 segment gut microbial communities from Petit-Saut dam, French Guiana - Lab288 P1 (version 2) (version 2) | ecosystem: Host-associated > Arthropoda: Insects >... | reverse complement strand
ATTATTATTTGTGTTTTTTTTAAACACCCAGAACAAAAAAAGAAGGGTGATTTTTTTTTAATTTTATGGCAAGGGGGGAAAAAAAGGTTGGGTGGGAAAAAAATAACAGGGGGGGGGGGGGGGGGGGGGGGGTTGAGTAAAAAATTGGCAAACACTTGCAGCATTGTGGGCGGGCACGTTATTGTGCAACAAGAAACTATCTCGAGAGCAGAATGCAGCTGGATGAACCCAGTGAATGCACTTCAGGAGGCGATGCATTACTCCTTTATAAAATTCTGCATTTACTGTTTTTCCCTTTGGTACAAATTCTTTGTGCATTACGCCCTGAGAGTAAAAAAAAATTATCTACATGGTCTTGATGTGGGACCTTTGGAATTTCAGTTTCTTCAGCCCAGGGGGTGTCTCACCAACCATTCCGAACTTGTCGCTTTGTTTTGGGGTCATAAGCAAAACATCAGTCTCATCTCCCAAAATAATTTTGTTAAACAAAATTTTTGTCTGCATCGGCCATTGCGATAATGTCCTGGCAAGATGTGACTCGATGTTCCCTTTGCTCAGGTGTCAAGGAGTGTGGAACAAAATGTGCACACAACTTTCACTTTCCCAAATCCTCTTTCAGAATCCAAAGAACTACCGTCTTGGGGATGTTCAAAGATTCTGCTATCATTCTTGATGAGATTCAATGGTTATTTTTGACCAAATCAGCAACAGCTGAAATGTTTACCTCAGATCAAGTCAATTTTGGACAGACACTTCTCGTCATCTTCCACCAGCTCCCCCTTCCGTCTTGAAATCGAGAAAACCATCTAAAAACGTTTGATTGGTTCACAGCCTCATTCTCATAAGCCTTTTGCACCAATACCAGTGTGTCTGTTGCAGATAGACTGGCTTTGAAACAAAATTTCATGGCAACTCTCTGTTCATTTCTGCCATCCATGATGTATAAAGAAAACTGACTTAACAAGACAAGTTACAACTTGTACATTGTCAAAGACAAACAAAGGAAACTCGGTGTGTGAATGGATGCTGGTTGATAGTACTTAGTTAGCGGGATGACCGATAGATCACGCTAGTTCTGTTATTTAAAAAAAATCAGTCCTAAAACTTATGGATCACACCATGTATGGTCAACTACAGATGCATATACAAGGCAGACAGCTGAGACCCAAACTCCAGTACAATGGAACTGGACTGACTGCAAAATTTGCCATGCTGTCCAAGTTATCACCCAGCAGAATTCTTCCACTTATTCATCTTTATTGCATCTGCACTGCCACATGTACAAATATGGAGTGCATGCACAGTAATTTGGATTTTTACTTTTTTAAAAATCAGGATGTCAGGGAGTGCTGTATGGACTTAGCTAACCCCCCAGCAAAATGTTGCAGCAGAATAAGATGGTAAATCACAGAACCTGTGCACACACCAAGCACAGTTGCATGTTATCCTGAAGAAGAGTGCTGTTCTGTAGCAACACCATCACTTTTCCAATGCAGCACCATTACAGCAGACATTGTCCACTTCCATACCACCACCATCAGAGCAGGCTTTGCATTCTTCCACAACAAGGCCATTACCTGACACTTTTCTGTACCTTTCATTTTTCCATAGCAACACAATTCCCAACAGCAGACCTTGCACTTAAGATTCCACTGCCACAACTGTCACCAGCCTTGCAGCATTACAACATGCACACCTGAGAATACAGTGCCACTGTGCTGTGATGTCCTCAAAAGTTACAGCACTTGCTGATTGCAGTGACTCACGTTCATTTTTTATTGACAGGGTAACTTTCTGCTAAGGTCAACAGCTTTAACAAAAATAAACTGACAAGGAATAAGTGATTAATAAGGAAACAGTCCATGACCTCATTTGAAAATGTGTGTCTGGGGCCAACAGTTAACAAACTGAAAACAGCGACTATTTCTTGAAAGCCACAATAAAATCAAACATACCGATTGAGTAACAGTTTTAATCTCCTCTAAAAGAAACACAAAACACACACAGCAATTCAACACACACAGAATAACCAGATTTCTGCAATGATTTAATCATCCAAATCATAACAATCCAACACACAAAAAGCAGGAACTACAATTATGTCCCACAACATACCACCATGACTTTCAGGCTCAGTCTGTGAGGTGTGTGGGTTCTCATGGTGATCAGCATTATGAAGTGACACTCAGTAGTGTCAACATGGAGGAACCTAGTGCCCACTCTATGGAGCAGAACAGTAGCGCATACCTACACTCATGCTGCAGGTTCCTTCAGAACATCGGTATGTAACCACATGGCATCACATCTTTAAACCTGCCAGTTTTAGCTACAGTAACAAGTACATTGGCCATGCACATCACTACATATGCTACACACTGCACTGCACACCTCACATTGCTTTGATGGTTCTGTTGCATAGTGACCACAGATTAAAGGATAATATTACACTGGCTTTCAGTGACACAGGATGGGAGGGAATGGACTGGACTGATCTGGCTCAGGATACAAACAAGTGGTGTACTGTTTTAAACAATGTACTGGGCTTATGGGTTCCACGAAATATAAATTTCTCGACTCATCAAAGATCTACTGGCTTCTCCAGACAGCCTCTGCTCTATGCCATTGGTTGGTTGCTTATTTAGTTATTTACGTGTCAGTGTGGCAATATTCCAAGCAAGGACAGAACATTCATGGAACACAAAGAGATAATGCTCCTAACTGCCTTCCATCATATGATCCAAACACACACCATTCATTACCTTGTGATTTCGATGGGTAGAGTTGCATGTCATTGAAGAGTTGCTGGACCTTCTCAGATGGTATATAGCTGGTTGCTCCAACACGGCCATACCACACTGAGTACACTTCTCTGAAACATGCAAGTATGTGAACACAATGAGGGCATTCATCTGTTCACACACTTAGTATTAAACTGCTGTTACAAAAAATCCATGCCAATATGAAGCTGCAACTGATAGACAGTCTCCCAAACTTTGTTGGTACAACTGACCACCCAGGGAAACTGTGATTCATCAACTGCGGGCTGTTGTGGGCCTATGAGGTCACAATGAAAGGCAGCAATTACGTATTTTCTTCAGTATCATCTTACGGTTTACCAAGCTTCTCGTATCTATATATGATCAAATTAGCAACTTTGAAAATCAGAAATTCAGCAACAGGGAGTTCAATGTCATCCTGTGTTTCAAACAGTGTTATAGTTCAGTTCAGTGCAATATTTTGAGGTTCTCACAGTGGTGAGGTACCAGATAGGATGCCTGAATCTTCACCTTGCCTGCTTTCTAAAAAAGTCATACCATAACCTCACAGTAAAACTGAAGGTATCTCAAATCCTGAACGTCATCTTCCAGTACTGCCACCTTACGACAGGAAAGTACTGTACCAACCATACACCACCTGCAAGTTGCAGTGTGTGTGTGTGTGAGATGCCCAATGCAGGATAACAAAGCCTACTGGGTTGATTAGACTGCAGAAAGGTAATGGCAGAGGACAGATTTAGGAATATGGCTCCTGTGTGTTACCTACATGAATTTCAATATTGCTCCTGTGTGTTACCTACATGAATTTCAATGTGATTCCTGTGTGTTACCTACATGAATTTCAATATGGCTCCCCTGTGTTACCGACATGAATTTCAGTGTGGTTCCTGTGTGTTACCTACATGAATTTCAATATGGTTCCTGTGTGTTACCTACATGAATTTCCATATTATAAACACAGAAACACAAATCAACTCTCATACAGACACAACTTAAATATATGCTTCTAAAAATTTGACTGAGCTGTTAAAAAGGAAACGAACAGGACCTTTTACAGACCCAAGACACAGAAACATTACTGTGTTAAACACCAAGAGTCATTTAGTTCATTTATGAGCAGTGCAATGGTCAATATACCATCAGATCACATGGAAATGGCCACTGCACTACGCATGGTCTGAGACACTCAAACAATGGCAGCGCATGTTTTGGTGACCAGTGCTCAGCATTCTGAAGGATCCCAGTGCCTTTCATATGCTGGGAACTGTTGGTCTGATGCAGCATCATGTTGCAGATACCTGTGCGAACCTCAGACTGCAGACTTGCAATCATCATGACCTTGATATCTAGCTGTGGTGCCTGTAATTGTGCGATATTTTGTTTTGTTTTTTTTCCACCAAAAATAACCCAACTTAATGATGACTGCATTGCCAAAATGCCCAACTCCAGCTACAAACAATATGAAAGAACGTTTGTTTGGCAGGTGTTGGTGATTGTCTGTACTAAGAGGAACTGCTGAAAGACACTGCTGTAAATTCTGTTTGTGTGTCTGCGAAACGATGCAAACTATCAGAATGAATCGAATCACGTACATACCCCAAAAAAGTCCGGAACAATGCTGCATTGTTAATTGTATATAACACTCTTTGGATGGCTCTATAAGAGAAGCCAAAACATGTTGCTGTTATAAATGATTTAATTATCTTTTAATTGTAATTACTTAATAAAAAGTTGTGTTAGACTGCGAAATTGTGTGTGTGTGTGTGTGTGTGTATGTATATGTATATATATAATATTCTGTTATCTTACTTAATGTGCAATCAAGATAGCCAGTAATATAATACACTATAATTCCTCAACCCATGAAATTCCGCCATGTCCCACGGCCACCACCATTGTTGGTACCACTTCATTTCACCCACTAACAATCTCTGAAGCTAGGGAGAAGGGAATGGAAAGAGAGACAGCAGGGCAAATGAAAGTGCGTAAAAATTGGTGTGGCATTATTCCAGAGAAATAGCATTACTTTTCAACATAATTCCCGCACACATCCATACATTTTTCCCACATTGGAATGAGTTTACAAACTTTGTCGCTCAAGTAATCTGGCTAAAACTTTTGCAACCATTCACGCAGAGCTATTTCCACTGCTTCATAACCGTTGGACTGGCGGCCTTCATACTCCTCCTGTAGTGGCCCGAACAAATGGTCTTTCACAAGGTGCGATAATCCCTCAGCATCACAGTGCAACCCCACACAACACACGTCGGTCACTAGTTGTTGCACTAGTGTCACTGGGAACCTCCGGACCATGCACAATGAAGCAATATACTGCCATGAAAGCCTTACTCCACTTCAGGCCATCAATGAATTTTGCAGCTATGCATAAAATGTACCAAATGACTGCAAGTGTCATCAAAAGCAGCGCAGTAAAAGCCAAGTTTACAGGAGTAAATAAAGTGGCACCGTATTTTCCACATTTGTCTGAATTGGGAGGCATTTCGCAAGACACGAAGCATAACGCTTTTTAACGTTTCTGAGTTTCAAGAAAATGGACACACGGACGGCCGTACCTTCCTTATGTTCACAAACAAAATGAGACTTATATGCATGCTTATACCGTGAAACTGCTATCACATTTTGAACGTAAAGAACGCCGCGGTAAGTCAGGATATACATCACGGAGTACTCCATTAGCAATCTTGTTGCTAGGTTAAACATTTGTGGCACAAGAAGAAATGGACATACCATGAAGATGTTCCTGCAGCAGTCAACAGTCCTTACGCCATGTTAAAATGTGAGCAATTAAAGCGCACGGACATTTCCACCACGATGTCTCGAACCGTGGGCACCAATCAGCCAGTGACGCAGGGCCATATCCAAGAACGGAGACCTCAGATCAGAGAACATTACTGCCGAACTAGCACGGTTTGGTCTTCTTCCTGCGCCAGAAGGCCTCTCCTGGGAGAGAGGGGGCCAGAGTCCCTCCTGCGTTCTACCCCCTCCTCCCCCTGCGGGCTTTGTTGCGCCAGAAAGCTGTAAACCTTTCACTACGCTGCGATAAATTTGGCTCTGACGTCATAGCTTCAATGGGAAGTGATGTCACGCAAAGTTTACTCCACACAACCTGCAGCAGCTGTTTGTGGATGCGCGCGCATACGTTCACTCTTTCGTAGAACTTCGAAATATAAAACATAGTGGCGATGGTGAATACACGTGATATGAGACACGATGTGAATAAGAACTTGTAAATGAAGATATCCACACAGCAGTCCTTACTAAGCCGACTGTGGTTCAGCTTGTCAAAAAACTACCCGCATTTTACGGAACCATTCGTTCCTGTTCCCAGCAAAATCAACGTATTCCATCCACATCCTCCGACTCAATGCTCTCACGATCCCTTCTGAAGACGAACAGTACTGTACAAGACGTTCTCTGTACCGCAGTCCATGGCAGGCGTTCCCTACTGCCAAGATCTCATACAGTTTTAAGGTACACGAAGAGACGGCATTTTATTCAGACCCGTAAGAAAAGCACGGCCTTCCCTGCTCGACAGCACTATGTGCAGATCTGTTGTGCCGAATTTCGCTACGATCGAACAGCGAATGTGCAAACTGCCGACACAACTCCACTCACGTCCGCAAAGTATGGCTTTCATTGTACCATGCAACTGGCCGCAGTTGGTAGAAATTTCTTATACGAAGTTTCAACCAAAAGCGGCCAACACACAACGACAGGACGTGTTTGATCCACGTACGCTTTTAACCAAACTGTGCCTGTTCCCCGGTCGACCGAACGCTTGCTCGACTTCTTGAAAACGCTTCCTGCATCGAATTTCACGAAAGCCTGACAACCAGTTTCGTCGCTGATACGTCACTGCAAACGGACGTGGACTCTGACTAAAGCGTTGTTTATTTACTTCGCAAAGAACGCCTATAACGTTACTCACCTCCCCTGTGCCCGCAAGACGAATCAAAATACGTAGGACTGAAAAATGCCCGGCAACTGTTTTATCACACCCGGGCATACGACAGAGCCTCGTACGTGCAATTTGGGCGATCGTGTAGTTCGCTGCGCGGTAACATCTGCGCAACTCAAATTATATGCAAATTAGCAAGTGGCACTAAAGTGTTTGCTTGCCACCATTTGGTACAGGGCCACGATAAGGCCTGAAGGTGAGCCACTCAAGGTCAAGAGCGTTAGAATTGTGTACACAACTGCTGGGCATTTCATTAAATGGTTCATACGCACACCTTTGGCCAGTAAAGTGACCACATGGTCGAGATTTCATTAAACGGTTCATTTGGACAGCTTCAATGAGTAAAATGACCACATGGTCATGTTCAGCGACCCACACGGCCTCTTGTCTAATACTCCATGGAGTACAGTCCTTCATGATAAGCTAACAGTTCCTCAGCCAGTCAAGAAATTCCCCGCATTTTACCGAATCGAAAGGTTCATCACAGTGCTCACAACAGTTTCAATTTGATCCTATCCTTATTCCTTCCGTCCAATTTCTCTAAATACATTTTAACAATGTCCCCCATCTACGCCTAGATTTTCCAAGTTTTCTTCCTTAATGTTTCCCCCACATAAAACACGCACACAGTTTTCCTCTACCCCATGCGTGCATTATACCCCGCCAATCTTATCCTCCTCCATTTGATCACCCAAATAACAACTGGTGAGCAGTACAAACCATGAAGCTCCTCATGATGCAGTTTTCTCCATTCTCTCACTTCCTCCTCTTAGGTTCAATTTTTTTTTTCCAGCGCTCCATTCTCAACAACCTCAACCTATTTTTTTTTTTGTGAGTTCCAAGTTACACACCCACATAAAAGAGATCCATATAGCTTATTTTAATTTTCACAGGCTTAGCGAACAGACAGACACTGTTCTGGACCCAGCTAGGGATAAGACGGCCAGAGTGGAGAGCTCAACAATCACCACTCGCAACGTCTGGGATGGATGGATTATACAAATCAACACACTTAGCTGAACGTCACTGCTGTGCAAGTTGCCGGTAGCGCTGCAGCACAATGCTGCCTGCCAATGGCCCGTGACGACAACAGAATGCTATCGCCACGCGACACCTAGCTTCACAAAAGCACCCCTCTTGGGGCCAATGGTTCCCACCGTTTTCCCTCATCCCTTCTCCGTACATCTCGCGTTCCTTCCGTTTTACATGGCTTCTCCTTTCCTTACTCCTAGACTCTTTCAACCCACCCCTACAAACCCACGTCCAGAACTGACAGAAGACAGGCGTTGTTCACAGGTTCTGTGGTTGTTGTTACTTTGAGTAAAGGTAGGCTGGGGGACAAGGAAAGACAATGGGAAGTGAATTATTTGACTGTGCAGCAGAGCAACCCCCTGAATTACAGACACCCCGCTCGTACCTCACAGTAAACACTCTCCATCTCAGTTATACAAACCAGTCAGTTAATGCTGTACAGTGAAATAATCGCTGTTAGTTCTGAGATCCACATAAACACACTGTGTGGGCAGAACGTAGAATTGGTGAATGTTAAACTGGCGGTAAATATAGTGGGCTTTGAACGATTTAAGCCAATAGTCACTATCTTTTCACTCACAGAACCCGTTCCGGTACTGTCTCCCCAATAGCCATACTGGTTTTCCCACTGCAGCGTACTCTTCTAGCCTGATGATGGAGCCAGCAGGTTCCTCCGAAGAGTCAGTATGCAATTAGCAACTACAGTTGCTGCAGGCCGTCAGGAACGCGTATCAGTGGCGTCCCAACGTCTCTGCGTCAGATGAATTGTACAAATACACGACCTAATGTCCGGCAGAGACTGGGAAGCGAACCGGCGGCCCAACGACGGACACCACGCACGCACACATACACACACACCACCCAGAGACTCAGTGTTCGACCACGCATACCTAAAGTGCGTGGCACTTCGTGATGTTCGACATGTTCGGCAGTGACTGTACCGTGTAAACCGACTGCGTTCTTTGATACAAAATACTGCTGGTTTCTTCTTGCGCCGAAACTTCTCTTCAAAAATCCTCTACAAACACGAGATAAATTTATTTTCACGAATTTCCGTTATGAACTACGAAAACGTTCTTCAGCCCAAAACGAGTTGCAAGGTAACACTTATGTGTGTGTGTGTGTGTGTGTGTGTGTGTGTGTGTGTGTGTGTGTGTGTGTGTGAGGGATTAAACTGGGAACAGAAAACTGACTGAAAAATGGAAATAAAGCGCTTACTGTTTAATCGATATCGGTGTAATTGTTACAACGTATAAGTGGTATTGAGATGCATAATTACAAACGTCCTTATGTCACTATTCTGAACATATACACTCTTTGTGTCGCTTGTTGCTCGCCTCTCCTTTGTGTCCACAGCTTAACCTTTTGGCGCCGGAATTATTTTTTTAATTTTAGCACATCATGTATATAAAATGTGAATAATACAGGAACCAAATACGTTAGAATTATGAAACAAACTGCATTTTGAAGGAAAAAAAAAAAGGAGAGTATACACCATGTTTAAAATATTCAGTACCTATATTTGTTGAATAAATATATAAAATGCAACTTTGGAGGTTAGCGGTGCGGTACGTCAATTAAAGCTGACGTTAGCCGTCTAAAGGTTAAACAATCCTTGTGCAGTAATTTTGTATTCATCTTTAAACGACTGTGCTAAATTGTCATACCTTCTTACAAACACACAACAAAAATACATACACATATGTACACATACAGCAGCACAAAGTAACAAGTACACATTTACAAGCACAACATACATATGTGTCAACTTGCTCAGTCATCCACACTCCACTAACATTTTGTTCAAATCAACGGTGGGCACGCAAAATGGCAGATCACATGTCAAACCGCATAATCAAATTCTGTAACTACATGACAGTGCTTAGGCAGTCGTTAGTAACTTGCAGAGTAGCATGCAGTAGCAGCTAATTTTTGTATAATAATAATAATAATAACAAATTGTGACGTCACACAATGCAACAAACGGTGCTGATCGCCTCCCTTCAGTTTGACAGCTCTGTATACATAACGAACTAACAATTTCATGCTGCAGACAGCGTAATACAAACTGATATCAACGATGTTTTTCATTAAGTATTACGTTTCTAGTCAGTTCACGCATTATTTACCTCATTTCTCTGCACCACAACCAATTCACTTCATAAATCAAACTGCACCGTAACAATAACAAAACCACTCCCACAGTTTCATACAAAGTTGCTCACCTTTCCACACCGCTGCTACTAACAAGGTTCTGTCTATCTGTCTGTTTCCTTGTGCCGAAAACAAATCCAATCCAAATGTCATAAAAGTATTATTTTCGTTACTCTGGGAACTTTCTCTTGCCTCTCAAGTAGATATTTAAGCATTTTGTGCAAGTCGAAGAATCTGTGTTTTGGCCAGCTCTCGCTTAATTTGACCCACTGTGTAGCGCCACAGACAGACATCGAACCACGGTACCATGGACCCGATTCGACACTACAGCCGTTCTGTTTGTCTTCAGACGCCGGTACACGACTGTTCTACCCGACAATTGACCGCGGGACGCAAACTAGTAAATTTCGGTTCAATTCGTACCTGACAGAGCACAACTTGCACTGTTATTTAACGTTTCCTGTACAAAACATACATAATTAACCATCACAACGTGCGGAGATTTGAGTGTGCAGCGTAGCGGTAGCCACTAGGATCTAAAGGTTTAATTTAAACTTTCCGCTGTGTACCAGAATCTGTCGTTCATACATCGCTCAGTGACAGTATTGTGCAGCTCAGTACGGCACCAGGAAGCAACGTGAGTTCCGCACTTTGTTATCCGGAACACTGGTATTAGTCACAGTTATGTTGCTTTCAAGGTCGAGTTTTGGTTAGTAAAAGCTTCATATTTTGGAACAGCTCATACCATTTAACTTGACAGATACGGCGAAACGCCAGCATTGCTTCGGTCTGCTGTGTAGTCGCCTAGCACTTAGCATTCAGTGTTAAAATGGGCGCAAAAATGCAGCTGAACCTAATCTTCAGTTGATACAGCATCTTTATGATATGACTGCTCCACGTGTCCTCAGGTTAAACATGTCAATTTCATGTGCCACCTGACACACGTGGGCTCAGACAGCCCCGCTGTCTGACAGCTTGCCAGGCTCGGTCCCAGTCGTTTCCAGTGGCACTGTCACACAGTGGCACTGGCTCTAAACTGCAGTGCTGTGGTTACCGGCAGGCCAGAGTTCTAGTTTATAATCCTCTCATTGTCGTAGCAAAATACCTTGGCGAACACACAGCCTTCTGGTTCACGTCTGCAACAACGATTATGGACGGACATTTAATGTTCGCGTGGCTCTAATCGAGATCTTACTAACAAGTTTGGGTTTCTTCGCAGAAAATTTCTAACATGACGTCCGAACCCGGACAAAATCAAAGAACACCAAGCGTTCCCGAAAAGGTGGGCGCAAATAAAAAATGAGGTTATAGTAATAGAATGCATCCAGCCAAAGGGCATCAAACCGAAAATGTGAGAGCGCAAATTAAGAAGTGGAGTAAAGTAGCAAGGGGCGTTACAGCAAAAGGGTCAAGAGTATACACAAACTGCAGTACCACCTTCTTTTCCTGTATAATGACAACTTTTGCAAGGCAATCACGTTGTATAATTAAAAATAACAACAGGCTGGTGGACCACAACGTCTCTCGGCGTGTGACGGTCAATGAGCAATACGCGTACCTGTCTGCTGTCTGTACGAACATGGAGACAATGAGTACCTTTAAGTTATATCGGACTAATTTACAACACAACCCGCACATAATAATTCTTCACAAACCCAATAATAACAATAATAATAATAATAATAAATTATGCCAACAATTTGACAAGGCAATAGGCCACATTGTATCAGCATGCCCAACAATGCCAAAAGAACAATACCTAAAGAGACTGGCAATGTGTGCGCTCAATTACGCTTGAACATATGCAGGAAACAGGGGTACAGTTACACAAGGAACGGTCGAACCAGCATGTAACAAAATCAGCAAAAACAACTCATGAGCGTAAGGTAACCACCAGATGATGGAATCATCACCTGCACACCGACAGAACCACCACTAACAATAAGCCGGACTGCATAAACCGTGATAATGAAAAGGGAACTAACTGACGTCCCGATTTCAGGAGCTTGCAACGTGATCAAGAAAGCAGCCGAGAAGATTCGAAAACACGAAGACCTTACAACAGAATTACAGCGCATGTGGAGCGTAACAACAAAAGCGATACCAGAAATAACAAAAGGCAACTGCAACCGTCTCAAAATGGTTAATAACCAGGAAAGCACCACAGAACAACATTGCAGTACTGCAACTCTGAAACTCTGCAAATCTGCAGCACTGCAACACTGCAGTACTGCTACTCTGCAGCACTGCAACACTGCAGTACTGCAACTCTGAAACTCTGCAACTCTGAAACTCTGCAACAGTGCAGCACTGCAAAACTGCAGTACTGTAACTCTGAAACTCTGCAGTACTGCAACACCGCAGCACTGCAACACTGCAGTACTGCAACTCTGAAACTCTGCAACACTGCAGTACTGCAACTCTGCAACACTGCAACACTTGAAACTCTGCAGCACTGCAACACTGCAGTACTGCAACTCTGAAACTCTGCAGCACTGCAACACACAGACTGGCACCTACCCCGCACCTGTCGGCGGAAGTCTGCGGTTCTGATTTATGTTCTCTTCTAACACGATTGCCTTAATAAATGAATGAAACCTAAATAAATATATAAATAAATAAACCATACAGAAACCACGTCGGTGCCTTTATGACATGCAGTGGGCCCACTTAACGCCCCTCCATTGCTAAATTTCCATTAAACTACCGCAATTGCGTATTCCAGTCCTTTCTCTGGAATGTCCGGTTCTTCTATCAGCGATAATCTTGCTTTCCTTCGTCATCCGTCACTACAACCCCCGGCAGTTCCCTTGCGCTAATGCTACCCACTGCACCTCAGCGTTTTGCTCTCACACTCGATACCCTCCTTCGGTACGCTCACCGTCAGGGCACCCTGTACCGCAGCTGTGACGTCCAAGACACAGTGGCTATTCTTTGAAGGAATACTCGAAAGAAAAGGAAATCTCTTTAATGGTGAAGTTTCTGCACACGCCTAAAGAAACGAACTGCCCCGGACTGCCTCACGCACAGTACACACTGCCTGCCAGCGGGCGGTCCACAATTCTTTGTGCTCCTGATTGCTATATAAGGAGCAAACAGAACTGTTACTTCGCCTGTTGTTTTATACAGGTGTGAAACTTGGTCTCTAAGGTTAAGGAATTGATTGCACAGAGTACAGGTGTTTTAGGTTAGGGTAATGAGGAAAACATATGGGCCTAAGAGGATGCAACAGGAGAGTGGAAAGGGTAGCATAGTTGTACTGCTCACCAAATGCAACCACAGCGCTGAAACCGAGAAGGATAAGACGGGAGGAGCATGAAAACTGCATACAGATGGTGTTGTGGTGGGAAACCTGAAGGCAAGAGGCCACGTGGGGACCTCTGCGTAAATATTAGAATGGATATTAAATAAATAATCAGGGGCGCGGGGGTGGGGGTGCGTGAACTGTATTTACTTACAGCTAAAATAAAAATTGCTTTACCCCTAAAGACTAGAATCAGCCTGAACCATACATATATACCCAGTCCCTACTGCGTAGTAAACTCTGTTATACAAACCAGTTATTTAATGCTGTACAGTGAAATAATCGCTGTTTGTTCTGAGATCCACACAAAACACATAAATACACTGTGTGGGCAGCCTTAGGCGTAGATGGGTGGATAATATTAGGATGGATCTCAAGGAGGCGGGATTTGAGTATATGGACTGGATTGGGCTGGCCCAGGATAGGGACAGGTGGCGGACGCTTGTGAGTGCGGTAATGAACCTTGGGTTCCGTGAAATGCGGGGAATTTCTTGACTAGCTGCAAACCAGTTAGCTTCTCAAGAAGGACTTTGCACCATGGAGTAAGTAAGTAAGTGGGCGGAACGCAGAATTTGTAAATGTTAAACCCGGCGGTACGTTACGTGACCAATGACTGGACTTTTTATGGGTCAGTAGGTGCACTGCTGCAACTTACAGACTGCCGCTGCATGCCCTACGCACAGCTGCATCCACAAACACCACAAGCACTCCGCTCTACACACCGCGTCTTGCACTGGCCACAGACGTCTTTTTACAGCTGTCAACAGGTGAGAGGTTCGACTTCATTGTCTGCTGTCCTATGACGTCATCGGTATATATCAGACAGTGAAGTAATGTGCTGGGAACTCGCGCGTAGGGTATGTACAATCTCGTGCAAATCTTTATCGCACATCCCTACGTCACGCTACAGGAATCAACATAGTACTGTCTATTGCAGGGCCACCGTGCGCCAATTGGACGTGTGGTCCCCGACGTTTCGAAGTAACATGGCCAAGTCACCTTCAAGGTAAGCGATCCATCGAAACGTCATACATCCAGCGCCACGGCATCACATCTCGGCCCAGAAGACTCCATTCCCCCAAACACAAGGCCTACAAGCTGTTCGTGACATTCAAAGCTCCCTAAAGCTGAGCGCCGTGGCTCCAACAGCAGGATCGCGGCGCAGTGCTTTTGAGCACGTTCTGACTCTTGCTATAGGCCGATCCCCCCCCCCCCCCCCCCCCCCCACCCAAAAAATACCCCACAAACACTTAAAAAAAATAAAAAAAAGATTTGGAGGGGTTGTTTTTTGGTTTGTGTTCCCTATAAATTTTTTTTTTTTTTGTTGGGGGGTTTGGGTGGGGTTGTTTTGTTTGGGGGGGGGGGGGGGGGGGGGGGATCGGCCTATAGCAAGAGTCAGAACGTGCT
>Ga0131853_10014077_pt1 | contig 14654 bp, 5 predicted proteins | sample TergutLab28metaG_FD_92764 | JGI IMG/M metagenome (GOLD analysis project Ga0131853, IMG submission 92764) | Labiotermes labralis P1 segment gut microbial communities from Petit-Saut dam, French Guiana - Lab288 P1 (version 2) (version 2) | ecosystem: Host-associated > Arthropoda: Insects >... | reverse complement strand
TTTTTCCACATGTGATGCGCCTCTCGTCCTGGACGACCCAAAACAGTGACCACCCCGAAGATTATTGATCAAATTCACGAGCTCATCTTGGAAGACGGCCGGATTTCGGCTAAATCAATAGCTAAGCAACTGGGCATCTCATGTGAGAGGGTTGGGTCCATCATTCATGAAGATTATAACATGCGGAAGCTCTACGCGAAGTGGGTACCGAAATGCCTGAACGTGTATCAAAAACAACGGTGTCAGTCGTCTGAGCAACTTTTGAAATTTTTACGGCGCGATCTAAATGATTTCTTGTCGCGATTGGTGACCATGGGCGAAACCTATTTATATCACTGTGACCCGGAGACAAAGCAACAATTAATGGAGTGGCGGCATAGCGGCTCACCCCACCCCCCAAAAAATTCTGAGTGTAAAAATCCGCTGGAAAATTTCTCGCCTCGATTTTTTTGGGATCAAGACGGCATCCTCCTCATTTGTTATCTTCCAAAGGGCCAAACTATCAACGCGGAGTATTACTCATCTCTGCTGGTGCAATTGAAGGACATTTTGAAGGAAAAACGCCGACCGCGGAAGGTCACCAAGGGGGTCTTGTTCTTGCACGACAATGCACCGGCTCACCGGGCACTTGCAACCCACAAAAAACTGGCCTACCTGGACTTCCAGTGTCTTGATCACCCATCCTATTCTCCGGATGTGACCCCGTCTGACTACCACCTGTTCCCTGGACTGAAAAAACAATTGAAAGATCGCCATTTTTCATCGACGCGGAGGTCATTGCTGCCGCGGAGATCTGGTTGGACGGACAAACTTCTGAATTTTTTTTTCAGTGGCTTGCAAAACTAGAGCAATGGGCTATGGGGAGTATGTTGAATTAATCCCGAGTTTGGTCGCTGTAGCTTGTTTCCTTCCTGGTTGGGCTAAGAACTTATCAGCACCCCTCGTATATTCTGAATATCGGTGTCATTAACCCTTCACAAAAGAGACTATCAAAGTACCTAAAATAAATAAATATCAATGAAAATAGGCATGCAACATAACACATAATGTATTATACAATACAAACGAACGAAATACACATTTCCTAAATTCATTTTTTAATTTTTGTGATGTCTTCTACATGTTTCGAACCCGAGGGTTCATCTTCAGGAAGACGGTTGTATATACAGTTATGGTATGGTAAGTTTTACATGCATCAATATAAAGAGTCTAGTAGGTAGAAGAGTGTATTCGATACTAATCGAAACATGTAGAAGACATCAAAAAATTAAAACATTAATTTAGGAAATGTGCATTTCGTTGGTTTATATTTTATAATTATATTACAATGCATGATGCAAACACATAAAATAGCAAATAATGTATTCATCTGACACGTGTATCCCGCAAGAGCCCACCTCCATTATCCTGTTTAATAGAAAAATGTATACAATTAACCATGCTTTTATATTACTGATTGCATGTATAATTCATACTGAATCCATCAGAAACTTGGGAGTACTTTTTGACTTTTAAGTCTCTCCAATCGTTATATTGACTATATATCTTCTCAGTCACTTGAACTGTTGGAACTAGTGTGTCATTTTACATTTCCTTCTTCTACTACAGTCTTTTATCAGCTCGATTATATATCTCAGTTACGTCATCTAATAGTATCTCAGTTACGTCATCTAATAACAATAAGCTGGAACGTATCCAACAGACGTTTGCAGCTCCATGTTTTACTATCTTCACCCAGGTCAGTTATATTTACGCACCCAAACCTATTATGTTACATACTTAGAAAATATAAGGCGTCACCATAGTGCTCTTTTTTCTTTTTAGGCGAGTTCGCAAAATTTCGAAAAGCAACCATTAGCTTCGCCATATCCGTCCGCCCTCATGGAACAACTCGGCTCCCACTGGACACACTTTAATTAAATTTTATATTTGAGAATTTTTCGAAATGTGTTGAGAAAATTCAAGTTTCATTACAATCTGACAAGAATAACAAGTACTTTGTATGAAGAACAACGTAAACTTATGATAAAATCTCGCTTAATTCTTCTTAGAGTCAGAAACATTTGAGACAAAATTTGTGGAGAAAAACATAACAAGCATTTTATATCCAGTAACTTTTTTCCGAAGATCGTGTCTTTTGTAAGACAATGTGGAGAAATGTGTTACAGCCAGACAGGACACAGATGACAAATAACGCGCAGGAACGGTGCGAATTGCATGCGGAATAGCTAAGGCAATAATACTGACACACACTTCTAATATTTCATTCTTATTCTTTCTCCACGGCAACAATGGTTACGCGAACGTGCCTCTGTTGATATTTCACACACAATGCGATTTGACATTATTTAGGCTATTTGTAATTTAGAGACATTCCGTACCTCCTGATGGTTACTGGTTTATGTAGTTGGATTGTCTGAGCAACATTTCTTAGCCAGTTCACTCATTTCGCTGTATGTCTTACAACACGTCAGTAGTGTCTTCCAGAGCAAGTTCTCCACAGAGTGCGATCAAGTTCCAGTATGTTCTCTTTTCCTTAAAGTCATTCGGTAGCTTTTTACGTCTTCTTCCTCGTCTTCCCGTCCCTACTATCATTCCTTCAATAACACGTTACTGAGCATCAATTTATATTACCCACAAAATTTATTTGCCGAGTCACATGTAATCCATCACCTTTGGTTGTTTCTGTTATGTTGGATGTCTGTGTGTATGATTGTCATTTGTGTTGTATTTGTTTTTTGTGGTAGTTTAATAATTGGCTACTACAGGGCCGGCCCGAGACTTGTGGGCATACCGGGCAGGTTAATAATTTGGCGCCCCTTAAACCCGATATTCTTTACAATTTCTCCGCCTAGCACAGAGCTGGCGAAACTTTTTAAAGGCGCGTGCCCAAACCGCGAATAATTTTCGAAGATTTTTTTTTATTTTCGCGTGTGTAAACCTAAGTTCACTAGAACCATATTTCCGACTATTCCAGTGACATATTGCATCCCGTACAGGTTGGCGTCCCGGGCAGCTGTCCGGCTGGCCCGCACCTTATACCTGCCCTGGGTTACTATATTTTTAAACAGCCTTTTAATAACTGACAAATGAAATGAACGAATTCGATGCACCATATTTACACACAAGTTTTATAGGCACAAAGGAAATTCAGGTAAGATCGTATCTGTTTTAGTTTCTGGAGTTTTCGCACCCCTGCTTAACGCACCGTCCGTACACATCAAACAACCGGACATCTCTGGGAAGTTACAGCGAACCATTTAGGAGGACTACCTTCATATTAGTGCATAAGCATTTTATTCACAGAGAAAAGCCAGGCGGATGCACCTGAATGGAGTTTTCTACGCAGAAGCTCCCAGTAAACTGGCTATCCAGCTAGCCACTGTAAGCAGATCTCGGTTTCGTTCCGGTAATACTCTCAAAACACCGGTCAGTCACGTACGAAATAAGTATTTTCGCGAGTCTGTGTATAAAGTCGAGTGGATAATATTAAAGCGGTGGGCGTGACATACTCACATTACAAACTCAACAAGAAAGCTTGATAAATCTTTTAATTAAGCTAATTACCCTCATGCCCTCAAATCTTATCTTGGCACTCCAATCACAAACCGATGAAATTCCTCGAAATTCGAAGAGGTTGAACCGAGGGGTGGTATTATCAGCCGCGCGTCCGTCTGCGGCGGGGTTCAGAATTCGGAGTCAAGAGTTCCGATTAGTTGTTCATCTTGTGTTCTGGCTAACCTATTCAGTCATTTTCCTTCTGGTGTGGTCTGGTTATTCTGACAATTCTGAAGTCAGCAGTTCATCATACGACATTCAATATTTTAGACTTCCTCAGCTCTAACCATGTCGCTGTTGACGTCGAGTACATGGAGAATTGGTGACCAGAAAGTTTACTTCAAACTTAAAACAAAACTAATTTATTGCAACTCGCAATAATGCAATTAAAAAGTACGTAAATATTCAGTTAACTTACTACCGAATACAACTTTACACTTCTAATAGGGGGTCAACTACCTTCGAAGCGTCAACTCGCACTGTTAGAACAAATATTTTATCGAAGATGTTCCAGTTAGGAATAAAGATTCTAAAATAAGAAAAGAAGAATCCTTCACGGTATGTCGGTACGGGGTGGGCAGATCAACACAAAATTCCGCATCTACTTAGCATCAGGTGTACACTGACCAAACCCAACCTTCGCCTCACCGTTATTTATGGGCTACATGGCATCTATGGGAGTGTCGTCGAACTGCACCCAACTGGACCCAAGAAATAAAGTCATCATTATACAATATAAACTGACAAAAGGCGTCTTTTCTAAAGTAATATTTTAATTTTAAATTTTTTATGTCTCCTACATGTTTCGAGCCCAGAGTTCATCTACATGAAGACAACCTTCTTCTTGAACCGTCTTCCTTTGGATGAACCCTCGGGTTCGAAACATGTAGAAGACATAAAAAATTAAAATATTAATTGCGAAAAGGTGCATTTTGTTCGTTTATATAGTAAAATATTACAATGCACGGTGCAAAAAACAAAATAAACAATCTTCGTTTCGCGACTTCCCTTTGGATTTATTTACCTCTTCCTAGGTAACATTTTCAAGAATCTTTCTCACTAGGTTTTATTTTACAAGGAACCTGTCAAATCTCGCTTTTATTTTTTTTATTCCTGCATTCTTCTCCGTTTACTCGCAAATACTTGCGGCAGACGGAATATCATTCGTTGTGAAATGCAAACTTCCGAAGTGGAAAGTAGGGTGACAATGTTGACTCTTCCTTGCATGCAAGAGAGGCAGGGATATATTGAGGTGCAGCAGCAGTGGTTAAGGCTGCAGTTTTGTCTACGTACGCTTACAGTTGCACTTATCACTTCCCCTCTTTTATTTACGTCAGAAACGAATAAAATGAATAAAACTCTTCTGCCAACAAGATTGCTTTACCTGATGCATGTAAACAATTTATACCATACATGCACGTAGGCCTACAACCGTCTTCTTAAAGATGAACCCTCCCTCGGGTTCGAAACATCTAGGAGATATCAAAAATTAAAATATTAAAACAGAAAATGTGCATTTTTAGTTTATATTGTATAATTATAATTCAATGCATGGTTCAAAAGACATAAAATTCTTTAGGTTAAGAATTGGATTTGTGGCTGACGAAATATTACTATTTAATTCATTTACCGTCTACATTCAACATGTTCGTTAACACTTAGAAACAATTCTTGCCGGCGGTTAACCTTGAATATTAGGAACTGCTTTTACTTTCCACAGATGGCATTAATACCTAATACCATCCGTGGTAATAACAACTGCGCTTTTTCACTTCGGTTGTATACATTGCTTCAATCTGTCCGGACAGTTTCCGCGTCGTTCGTTCCGTGCTATATGATATACAGTCGAACCCGGTTATAACGACATCGGTTTACACAACCCCTCGCCTAAAGAGTAAGATATTCTTGGGTACGTACCAATTAATTCGTCACTGGTAACCATAACGTTATATTCCTCGGTTATAACGACACAAAATATTCTGTTCCTTTCATTACAATAGATTTCGACCCACTTCACTTTATAACACCAACAAGTTGCACATACAAATATATATATATATACACTTTATATATTTTAATCAGGTTGCGACCTGTTAAGACAGTAGTATTTTAACACCACAAACTGCATCATATTTCATTCGGTTTATAAAGATTGGTGTGTTTCCCAGATAATGGCGGTCGACCGTCGAAACATGTACGAGTGGATTAATATTTTGTATATGTATTAGTACTGCGAGTTGTTGGTTTTATAAAAAAAAAGTCCAGACTGTATTTTGAATTAGGCAACTTTTGCGTCCTTCTTTGTCGTTTTCAATTCGCTAGGCATATCTCGTTCACCGCTCTTTCGATGCTACGTTACACTGCAACTGTTACGACGTCATTAAACGGCTAATAAATACATATTACTCTCCCGTGAAATGGAGGTGAAGCTTGAATAGCTCAATCGGCATAGCAACCAAGCTACAGGCTAGAAGATCCGCGGTTCGAATCCCGGGAGAGAAAAGAGATTTTTCTCTAAACCAAAACGTCCCGATCGGCTCTAGGACACCCCACCCAGCCTTCTATTTGATGGGTACGGGATACCTGGATTCTCTTCTGGGAATAAGGCGGCCGGGGCGTCAAGTTGATCATTCACATCCATCTAGTGCTGAGGTTAAGAACGATGGAGCTATACCTCTAGTCCCCCTTACGCCTTCATGGGGACAACTTTACCCTTGAATTTACAGTAAACCATTTCCCCTAAAAATTATAAAACCAAGCACTCGTACTTCTGAAGCCTGACAATTTAATATTAAAGGTTCCTTTCCATTATTCGTTTTCTAGAAGAATCTAATTTAAATGCCAAGTCCGTAACACATTTTGTTTTACGGTAAGCAGTGTTAGAGCACTATCAGTCACATACTGCTACGGAGACTACAACAAAATTTCCTAAGATAGGCGGAACATACAGGAAACATGGAGCCATGGGAAATTCTTATTAAATCAAGGTTTAAAATTCCGACATAGGTGACAATTGGAGGTACCTCGCGCAGTTGGAACGATAACATCGAAATGGCTCTTGAAGGTCACGATACAAACTAGACACTTCCAGTTACTTCCTTCAGGTTAGCCTGTTCTTCATATGGAGTTTTCTGCCATGAGCAAAGTTTTTCCCTGTGAAAGCCATGGAGGTGAGGGGTAAGTGTCACGTTCCTGTCACCTCACCCCCAGCAAACGAGCCATAGTACGCATTAAATACGAGGCAAGATGGGCTCCATAGCCGGTCTGGACCCTTTGAAGGAAAGAAAACTATCTTGCCCAGGACAGAAATCGAAGCACGATAACTCGGTCATCCAGCCCGTAGCGTAGACGTCATAACGACTAGGTTATAAATGCAACCACTAAGCTATCTGACTGTATAAAAATGTCTAAAATATCTTTAATGGTAGATGCATGACACAGGTACAAAGAACTGTTATAATTCTCTTAGGAATTTACCTTTCCTAAACCTTTAAATTTTTCAGACCGTGTAATGGTGCCATGAACTAGAAAAATTTACGTTATTCATTTGGTGCGTGTTAATTATTTGTGTGTTTAAATAATATAAGCAAATCCATTAAGCGGATGGAAAAAAATACGGTAATTTACCCTACCAAAACACATCCACGATAACTGCTTCCCTACGTCGCGCATTAAACGTGACATATCCGTTTTATAATCCTGTTAAAATGGTATGAATCAGTGCTCGGGGCATACAGTGTCTATATGGGCGTACGGTGTTTTTGTTTTACGGGCTTTGTCATCAGGTTTATAACTGGCAGTTCGAAGGTCTCGCTTAATGACAACAAATTTAAACCAAGAAAGCATGCAGCAGAACAACCTAACGACAGTTCATTTCTAACACACAGTTAATTGTGCAATCTAAAGACTCATACGTCGCAGGTATATACGTAAGACCGGACAAGAAGCAGTTAGACCGTAGCAAATTATTAACATTATGACACCATCCCTGTATTCCTTCCACAGTGCAGGTGCATGTCTCTCTTTTCGTAACACTGATTCACGGCACCTCAGTACTAAGTCAAATGTAATACTAACTCAATTTTAAGTGCTAACTATGCCTCTAATTCAGACTTTTAAGAATGGACAAAAGCACCGTCATCTCATTTGTTAATAGCTGTCATGCAAGGTGTTATACGAATCTATCAATGGAGATGGGATCCCTGACAGTGGGCGGCTGCATGGGAGAATGAATGTATCAGGAGCGACCTTCAAAGAGAATCAGCATAAAACAAGGTGGACACGTGTAAACCATTTCGAAATAAACCGTGATAGGTGGATCCCTGTCACCACGGCATTGCTTCGAAATGTGTTGGGTAGCTGCGACTATATTAAACAATCACTTTCGGACAGCCAACATGGGGTGGTCCTCTAGATATGGGAGTTGGGCAAGGTGCTAACACCTTCTCGCCCTAAAAAGTTACCATGTTACGAGCCACCTAACAAACAAACTTGCATTATTTGTTACGACGTATACAATGAGACCTGGGTCAGGACAGGGACAGGTGGCGGACTATTGTGAATGCGGCAAGTGACTTTCGGGTTCCATAAAATGCGGAGAATTTCTTGAATAGCTGAGGACCTGTTAGCTTCTCAGGACGGATTCCGCTCCAAGGCGTTAAATTAAAAAGAAAGTCATGACGACGCCTGGGAAGCCCTTGAAACAGAAACAAGTGTGTCAAGTCTGAAGACACCATACTTAATGAAGCAGACAAACAGTTTATGTTCGCTTACGATCTTCGTAACGCTACATAATATTACGTCAGAAGATGTTTGTTTTCTGAGGTATATTTCACATGTGTAACATTCCAGGATCTGGCTGTACATCTCCCTCCAGATAAATGGCTGTTACTTCAGCGAAAATTCATTATTATTGTTTTAGTATTAGCGGAAACAGGCTGATCGAATCCAGAAATATTTAAAAACTGGGCCAGCGCCCTAACCAGTAGACCACCGTTGCGTTCGCTACATAAACGGGAACCACGTGCTTTACCGCTATGCAATCCGTTCAGTGGGACCCGCGCTGGTGCTCGGTGACATATAATTTGTCTTCCATTTGACAAATAAAAAGATTTAATACACTACATCAACACTAGTTAAAACTACAATTAATTTATTAAGCACATTCTAGTACGTATGATTCTTTCCAGAACACATAACCACATGCAACGCAATGTCTTGCTGTTTTATCTTAAAAATAACTGTTTTTAATGATGGGATATTACAGACACTTTCAAGGGCACAACACGATTGTTAGCTATATAATATTATTTTCCACCCTCGTTATATGTATATTCAGGTGCAAGTAATGGCGATGTGCTGGTAAAAGAGATTCATGTAGCAGACCAACACACGCACACCGGTAAGATATGAAAAATATATTTTACCAGTTTGCGTGTTTTGGTCTGCTACACAACTTTGATATTCCTTGAATGCACGTATATTGAACATACTGGTCAAATTCTACCATCTTTATGCCGCACTTCATAACCGGTTCTTGCCGTTTGTATTATGCAACAATGATTCTTTAACTGCAGTACTTGTATGGAATAGGTCGCTTACGGATTTCTGCGTATAATAACCTGACAAGAGGTCGTTCTAACAGTACAGTGATAACCTTTTCTACAAATAACAAATTTTAGTTCGAAGCGAGCAGTGTTTTCCAAATGACGTCCCGCGGGACCCCGGGTTTATAAAAAATGAAAAGGGTTCCGTAAGAAAATTCCATTACAGTATCAATATGATAATTTAAATAAGCCTATTATTACAAATTTCACTTTTTATATTTATTTCGCAATAAATAATTCTTTCAAATATTTCTGAATTGTAGCAAAGCTTGAATAAACAAAATAATCATATTTTAAACGTGGCTGTGTTTGTTATGAAAGAGCGTAGTAAGATTTTAAGGTTCATTTCTGTACATATACATGTGATTATTAGTTCTAAATACAGTGGGTATGCTACAACGAAAGATGCTACAGCGAACGAATGCTACAATGAACAGTTTTTATCAATAAAATCAGGATGCTACAACGAACACAGTTGCTACACGAACGCGGAAGAATACCATCGGCCGACGTAGCACGCGCGTGCGCATGACGTATCGGTCCTTCCCGCTTTGATTAGAGCCCAATCCTCATCTTTTTTTATCGTTCGTAAGGTTCAGTTATCAGGTTAGTTCCGTTATCTGAAGTGTATAAAAGTTAATAAATTAAATTATATTATTTTACACTTATATTTTTTATTTTGTATTATATTTTTCCTGTTTAAATGGTTGTGTTGGATGGTAACTTTGCTGTGGGGTGTAGGTCAGGAATGGATTATCCCTAAATACATATATTTAAATGCACGATAGAACGAAGAAATGCTATAACGAACGAGGTCCTAGAACCAATTACGTTCGTTCTAGCATAACCCATCGTAAGTGCAGTTAAGTAAAATGTTTATGTGATATTCTTCTTTAACATTTTTTTATTATTGTTGCTTATTTGTTGCCTAGTCTTTCAGATTCTTCTGTAAGAATTTTATTATGCGTTCCATGAATAGACTGCAGTGCCAACGGTTTTGTGTGGCCATTATATTTAGGATTCGACATTGCCACCCTCTCATTAATAAACACGTGTTCCTTTTATTGCATAAATGAAAATAACCCTTGAAAAGAATAGGTAATGGCGCTCTAATAATATATTATTTTGGCGTCTGAGGAAAGGTAAACAGATGTGGGACGCCACATTCTTAGATTATACCTCGAAATATTTCTGAAAGGAAGACCTTAAGAATATCTCCGAGAAAATCAAGTTTAGATTCGTTTCCGGAGCCCGAACGAACCCAATTTCGCAAGCTTATTCTGTAAATAAATTCTCATTTCACCACAAAACGTGCAAGTGCAGCAGCTCGTTGGTGCGTTCGCAGAGCGAAATACCGTCGCATCTCTCTATGCTAGCTGCCCATTTTCCGCCTCCGCCGATTATCACACAAAGGCAAAAACGAGAACCATTTTCTTAGTGATAAAAGAACGAGCACAATAAATATCAAAATTCTTTACATAACGTCTGATTGGAATCATTCCAACTGGGCCCAAACCCGACTGTTATCTGTGATACCACCTCCGGTTCCAGAAAGGCAGCAGTCGCTAGTGGACACAGTAATAAACCCTCAGGTTTCACAGACATTGCAGCTTAATTCCACCAGCGCAGAGACTATAATATTTTGAAGACAAAAATATGAGAATAACACAGTCAACACATTTCATTAATCTCTGTTTAATACAACAAGGTATAGAACTAGCTCAGTGAAATACGGGAACCGTAGCAGCTGTGCTCAGCCAATGCAAGGCACGGGAGTTACGACGACACCTTTTTTCGAGAAATTCGTAAAATATAACCACCGAACTGCAGATAAAGACGTTCATTTTTAAGAGGCAATATCCTGTGAAGGTAAAGACAAAACTGTCGCCCGATTCCTTTCCCCGCCATTACAGAAGGAAATTACCAAGGAACTTAATTATCTCGAAGTATGAGGCTGTAGAACAGAACACAACAGGCACATAAAAATCATCACACTGTGACGCCAGATCCAGTGTTACGTATTTTAAGAAACGCTGGATTTATTCGACACTTCCATCCCAGCAGCTTTATACTAAAATATTTATTCAGTATAGTTCCTAAAAATTTGAAGTGCAACACTGAATACAGCCCTCACAGAAGTAATCATTAATTATATATATAGTGTATATGCAACTGACAGCGGGTAACGAAGTAGGCCTACTGAGGACTAAGATTTAGTACACGGAAAGACACGAATTCGAAATTCGGTTAGGCGACGGGCTAATCAAAGACACATTTCAATGGTTTTCGTCAGTCCCTGGCCGCAAACAGACATTATTGACACCCCCATTTGACGCAGTATTTACTTTCCGCAAGACGTAGCGAAATTCGAACTATACGCAAGTCGGAATTGTGTAAACTTACTGTCAACTACATAGGTACCTACAAGGCATGCCGGGAGAAATCCGTGATAAGTGGGTCCCTGTCACCACGGCATTGCCCGTCCTCAATTTGCGGATGGAGGAACGGCATCCAATGTGGAGGTTAGCTGCAAACATATTGAATAAACTGTCGCGAACAGCCGACAACGGGTGATCCTCCAGCTTGGGGGATGGGCGAGATACTAACATCTCTTCACCGTACAAAGTATCCCGTTACGAAATGTTTACAAGGGTCTCGAACCTGCACTGATACTCGACAGGTGGCGGGCACTTGTGAATGCGGCAATGAAACTTCGGGTTCCATAAAGTGCGGGGAATTTCTTGACTAGCTGAAAACCGGTTAGCTTCTCAAGAAGGACTCTGCTTCATAGAGCAAGTAAGTAAGTCCAGTTTAAATACGAATTCCAACACACAGGAAACTGTGTTGTCGCCCAGCAGTATTCTTCCACCACCTTCGTCTAACTGCGTTTTCATTCCCGCAAAGAAAAATTCGGCAAGCGTTTCAAAAGCGTTATTATTTCAAATTCTTTGGGGGGGGGGGGTTTAAGAATTTCGAGAAGTCTGAATTTGCATAGGCCGGGTCGTCTGTACTTTACATCCCTCCAAATTTGACATTCAGAATTCTAACATTCGATGGTAACATACAAAGTCGAATGAACTTAGTTAAGCAAAGACTTTTGAACCTTAAGATGAGGGCATGGACTGGGCTGATAGCGCCTGAAGTCACGAATTTAATTCATTTCCCCTTATAATTACAAAATATTTATTAGTCATATAATTTGGAGAATGAATGCAAATTAAAAATCCTTTGTTTTCAAACAGTATATTTCAAATTCACGTAAAAATTAAGTCACAATGGATTATATTGCTTTCTAATGAGATACATTATTTCTTCAGCACGAGCCTAAGAGAAGTGCTGTCACCAACAGAAAAAATTATTTATCATCCATTGCCTATTGGTGACTCAATAATTACTAAGCATCCCTTTAACAGAGCGTAATATGACTGCATTATAGGGAGTGCAATGTCACTCGGCATGTTTCTTTTCAGACATCGGGATATGAACTTATTTGCCTGCGGTGAATTTAATTTCAAATATTGTCAATTTGCATGTGGTATTGCCCATTTACAACTTGAAATCTTAACTTCCTCGATTATCTAAAAAATCTCACCATTAAAACACTCAGGTCTTTTAATATTTGCAATTTTTACTGGACATATTTTTCGATAGGTTGGAATGAAATATAACATAACTTCCCAATCTAATGTTGCGTTATACGTAATAGAGGCAGGACAGAGATTTTAAAGTTGGTGAATATAAATGCTGTGGGCCACTGTGGTATCTATCAGATCACATGGTCTCACACCCTAAACGAAGACAGACTTCGTTTGGTTCGGTTCCAGTAAAGATAAATCTTCAGGCAAATTAGCACATGAAGCGCGGGAAACCACATTTGTAAGTCATGCTACTTCAGCCTGACACGCTTTTCCACTTACGTCCTTTGAAGAGTGACGGTGATCTAAATTTCATACATACCACAGGGCATAAATTCATTCCTACCTGGCAGAGAACATTCCGTATCCATTACAGAGACTGGTATGTTAATGCTGATTAGGAAACTAATCGGAATTTTTTTGTGAAAATAATTACGAAACACGTTAAGACATTAAGAGAAGAGATTCCTTCTTGAGAAGTTAGGTAAGCAGTTTCTCGTATTTTATGAAGCCCGACAGCTCACCATCCAATCTTATTCCTTTAAGGCCGATTTTAATATTATCTTTCTATTTATGTTACAGTCTTTCGAAGAGTCTCTTTCCTTCAGGTTTTCTCACCAAAACTTTGCACACATGTCTCCACCTATGCCTATCAATACCCCTCCCCCCACCATCACGCACATAAATACGCATTTACACGCTGTGGGTCAAAAGTGAAGAGTTTCGGAATCTTACAAAAATTAGTATATAACTATAACTGACCTTAAAATCTTAATGGAGCAGTTGCGCACTGACGGACAATATTAAACGACATTAACTGGTCTGCTTATAAAATGCCGTTATGATCATTCCGAAAAAAAATAAGTTACATTAGCTGTTATTCTATATCAGCATTTCTTAGGGTGTGATGTGCACTCTAGAAACTAATTCTGGGCCTCGATTTGTTATCCACAGGAGGAAGTATTCTTCCCTTACTATATGTTCCTTCTCTATTTTAGTATAAGGTTTACGTTATGTGTGCTAGATGAATAAAGAGAGAAATGTTGTTTCGCTCATAAGGCTCCCATCAATTCCAACGTGAAAAATAACATAATTGCATTTTCAAATCAAATATTCTGTCACAGTACCTGGAAGACTATATCGGCAGTACTAAATAAAAAATTAATCACATCGGCCTGGGTTGGATAAGGCAGTTATTTTTAAGCAACATAAAATCTGCCAATTGACGTGACCTCCGCTAAAGCAAGTTTTCTAGCTGTAAGCTATAATAGGCCGATCCCGGTAGCCGCGCGATCTAAGACGCGGGATTTGCGGCCTCTCGCTTGCTGGAATTGCGAGTTCGAATCCCGCCGGAGTTATGGAAGTTTGTGCCTTGTGGGTGTTGTGTGTTTGCAGGTACAGGTCATTGCGAAAGGGCGATCACTCGCCCAGAGGAGTGTGTGCGTGTGTGTGTGTGTGTGTGTATGTGTGTGTGTGTGTGTGTGTGGCTATGTGTGTATGTGTGTGTGTGTGTGTTGGTGTGTGTGTGTGTGTGTGTTATGTGTGTGTGTGTGTGTGTGTGTGGGTTTGGGTATGTGTGTGTGTCCGTGCGTGTGTGTATGTGTGTGTGCGTGTGTGTGTGTGTGCGTGTGTGTGCGTGTGTGTGTGGGTGTGGGTGTGTGCGGATGTGTGTGTATGTGTGTGTCCGTGTGTGGGTGTGTGTGTGGGTGTGTGTGTGTGTATGTGTTTATGTGGGTTTGGGTGTGTGTATGTGTGTGTCCGTGCGTGCGTGTGTGTATGTGTGTGTGCGTGTGTGTGTGTGTGGATATGTGTGTATGTGTGTGTGTGTGGCTATGTGTGTGTGTGTGTGTGTGTG